>JACCDY010976155.1_pt1 | contig 68970 bp, 77 predicted proteins | sample 7446391 | NCBI WGS metagenome assembly JACCDY01 (sample SAMN15323451, study PRJNA562643) | freshwater metagenome | isolation source: river surface water | place: USA:Blue River Watershed | collected 2017-08-18
ATTAATATTTTTTAACAAATTAATATTTTTTAACAAATTAATATTTTTTAACAAATTAATATTTTTTAACAAATTAATATTTTTTAACAAATTAATATTTTTTAACAAATTAATATTTGTTAAAAAGTTTATATTTATAAGCAGGAGGTTCATAAGGAACCAAAGGGGTTCCTTATTTATATGGGTTGAGTTTCAGGGTCCCAAGCAGCACAAGGAGCAGGAGCAGTTACACAAATAGGAGCAGGTAATGATTGGTAAGGAATATAACGAGGATTAGCTAAGAAATTGCGATAAATATTGCGTAAATATTCAGTTGTAATAGTAAAAGTGCGTTCAGCTTCAGTGCCTTCATAAAAGTCACTAGGGAAAACAAGTTTATAGCATTGGAACTTTTGGTCAACATAGTATTGGAAAGAGTTTTTGAAAAGTTGTAATACGCGAGTGAAAAAATCAGCATTTTTAATATACATATATACAATTTTTTCATTATCAGTAAGCATATTTACAGGTACTGAAGCGGATTGACCTACAACATCTGACCAATTCGTAGGAAGAACACCAGTAGGAAGAACACGCATTAAAAGTGTATTGTGGGTATAATCATAGGTAACATATGAAGGGTCATTGGTTAATTTACCGCCAGCAGTGGGTAAAAATACAGTAATACGTTCTTGGTTAAAACCACTTACGGAAGAAAGATTTACTGTAGAGCAAAAGTTTTTACGATTGCTATTATAGTAATGTCTAGCAGTATTTTTAAGACGAAGAATAACATCTAAGAATTGTTGGTTTTGTAAAATAGCATAAAATAAAGGGGTAATATTTGTAATTTGAGCAGTTGAATTTAAATTTTCAACTGTTGGGTTATTTTTCACATTATATGTTGGTAAGTCTTCTATCGGGCCATTTGCTAAATCTGTTGTTGACATTTATAATTTTTTGAGTATCTATATTTTTATAATATATTTTTTTTAAATATATTCTAAAATGAATTATTTTTTAAATAAAAATTAATTTGAAATAGATGATTGATTTGAATCCCATAATGAAGTATTTGTAATACGATTTTTACTTTCATAATTATTTTGAGGTTGATAATGATGTTTATTAAAATTTTCAAAAGTTAATTCTTTTAAATTATTTTCTATAATATCTATTTCTTTTTCATCTTCTTCTTCTATTTCTTTTTTTACTATTTTTTTAAATCTATTTTTAGATATTTTATTTTCTTTTATATTTTCTAAAGTATATTTTTCTTTAGGTATTTTATAAAGTTCTTTCATATATTTATTATTTTCTTCTTCATTTATTTTAGGTACAAAAGATGGTATGGGTAATTCTTTAATTATTTTATGATTTTTTAAATAATGTGTAAAAGTAAATAATTCCATTAACTCATATGCACTATATATTTGACCCATTATATTATTTTTCATATGTCCATATATTTCCATAGGCGGAACTACTTTATAAAAATAATCTCGGCGTTCAAAATGAGCATCTTTTGCATTTTTAATTGATTTAAAAAGATTCATATAAAAATCTTTACACCTTAAATAAGATATATAACATTGGTCAGCATATTGAAAATTTTTCATAAAATGATAATAATCATTTGGTGTTCGCAATGGATGATTTGTTAACATATTATGTAATTGAATAATTTCTTTTGCACTATATCTTTTAACTATATTATCTGGAGTATGGTAATTATAAAAATATTCTTTACATCCATTAAAATATTTAATTGCATCATCTAATGATTTCGCACATTTTGTTAAATAATCTTCATGCATTAAAAATGTAATGATAATAATATCTGTTTTTTCTTTCGCACTTCCTATTCGTGGATATTTCTTTAAATCAAGTGTAAAGTCACCATATACTATAATATTTTGATTCATTTTCTTCTTAAATTTTAAATTTCCTTCTAAAATAATCTATAAATATTTTTAGTTAAAGTAAACGTAAATATTTGTTAAAAAAAAGAAAAAAAGGATTATTTTATATTTAAAAATAATAAAATAAGTAATATAAAAAGAAAAGATATAATACTATAATATAGTATAAATATATTTTATAAATATTTAAAATGAACTTTCAAGAAAAGAAAAATTTATACAAAGTTCGTCAAACCGTTCTTGAAATGGTTAGTGATCGTGGATATGTGATTCCATCACATATGTTAGCAATTACTTTTGAACAATTTTCTATTCAATATGACCAAAAGAATATTGATTTATATATTGAAAATGAAGATAAAGAAAAAAAATATTATGTATATTTTCATGTAGATAAAGCATTTGGCAAAAATGATATGAAAAGTATTGTTCAGAAAATTATTAATCAATATAATGATGATAATATTGGTATTATTATATTACTTAAGGATAAAGAGAGTACAAGTATATTAAAAGAAAAGAGCAAACCACTTTATAAAAATGTAGAGTTTTTTGAACAACAAAAAATGACATTTAATATTACGAAACATATTTTTGTACCCAAACATATTCTTCTTACTCCAGAAGAAGAGAATGAAGTATTGGAAAAATATCAAGCAACTAAAAACAAATTTCCTAAAATGAGTATTGCTGACCCAGTTGCTAAATATTATGCTATGAAATCAGACCAAATGGTAAAGATTTTAAGAAATGACCAAGAAGTTGGTTTAAGTATTTCATATAGAATTGTCAAGTAAGGAACCTCTTTGGTTCCTTACGAACCTCCAGCTAAAAATACTATCTTTTAAATAAATTAATTTTTTTATAAATTATAAAAAATGATTTATAAAACTTTTATCTAATATAAAGGGAACTTCTCCTAATAGGAGAGAACTAATAGATTTCTTATAATGAATAAAATATATAAACTTATTCCAAAAAATTTAATAAAACCAAAAGTACCATATACAATTGGTTATAAAAAATTCAATAGTTATAATTATGGTCGAGAGCCTGAATGTGAATTTTGTAGTGATTTAATCTTTTTTGCTGTTGGTATGTTATGTGGTTATAATATTGGTAAAGATAAAGGGCGACGTTTTTAATATTTGTTAACAAATATTTTTATAATAAAATATTTATTTAATACATTGTTTCCCGAACAATGATATAAAAAATAAGTTATAAAAACATTATTATAGAATATATAAATTTATTTATATAAAATAAATTTATAAAAAAGTTCGGGAAAAGAAACCAATGGTTTCTTATGAACTTCTTTTTTTATATTAAATCATATTATTTATAAGAAACCAATGGTTTCTTATGAACTTTTTTTTTTATATTAAATCATATTATTTATAAGAAACCAATGGTTTCTTATGAACTTCCTTTTTTATATTAAATCATATTATTTATAAGAAAATAATTATTAAAGCAGGAGGTTCGATATTTTATCAATCCTATCCATTTATGGGTAGGATTGATAAATAACCATTGGGTAAGGAACCAAAGGGGTTCCTTATTTTTAACAAATTAATATTTTTTTTAACAAATTCATTATAAATAAAAAGAGGAGGGCCATTGGGAACCTAGGTTCCCAATTGATATAAAGGGAAGTTCATAAGAAACCGTAGGTTTCTTATTCCGTAGGTTTCTTATTCCGTAGGTTTCTTATTCTTATAATGTTATTTCATAAAGCAATTATTGAATATGTGTGGAATGATGGTTTTGGTGAATTGCGCTCCAAAATTCGTGTAATGGATATTCCAGAAGAAGATGAGTTATTTTTAACAAATAAAATGTTTGTTTGGAATTATGATGGTTCATCGTGTAATCAAGCTACTACAGAAGATTCAGAAGTTATTTTAAAACCAGTAGCAGTATATAATAATCCGCTACTTAAAAGTAATGAAAAAGAAATGAACAATTATCTTTTTTATTTACTTTTATGTGAATCTGTTGATAAAAATGGTAATCCTGTAGTTGGTTCTAATTATCAATATGCTAAAGAAATTTTTGAAAATGAAAATGTTCAAAATAGTAAAATATGGTTTGGTATTGAACAAGAATATTTTTTTGTAGAACCTTCTACAAAACATCCTGTTGACTTTATTCCTTATGATGCAAGAAATAATAATAAATATATTCAAGGGCCATATTATTGTGGTATTGGTGGAAATAATATGTATTATGTACAAAGAAAAATAGCACTAAACCATATGGCAGTTTGTTTAGAAATGAATATTCCTATTTCAGGTATAAATGCTGAAGTAGCACCCAATCAATGGGAATATCAAGTAGGTCCTTGTGTTGGGATTAAAGGCGCTCACGATTTATGGGTATCACGATATATACTAAAACGTATTGCTGAAATGGAAAGATATGATATAACTTTCCATCCAAAACCATTAAGAGCTCCAGAATTTGAAGAATGCTGGAATGGAAGTGGTGCTCATATTAATATTTCAACAGAAGAAAGTCGTAATGAAGATGGATTAGAAGTCATATATAAATATATGGATTTACTTAAAGAAAAACATAATGATCATTTACAAGTATATGGTAAAAATAATGAACTTCGTTTAACTGGAGATCACGAAACAGGAAATATGAATACATTTACTTATGGAGTTGCTACACGAAATACGTCAATACGTATTCCAAATACTACTTTTGAAAATAAATGTGGTTATTTTGAAGACCGCCGTCCTGCAGCAAATGTAGATCCATATTTAGCTTGTGGTATTATTGCTAAAACGTTGGTACTAAAATCCTAAATTTCCCTTAATAATATACTCAATAGAAGCACCACCGCCTGTACAAATATGTACATTTTGTAAACGCATATCTTTTTTCTCCATTTTTTTTATATAATGATTTACAAAAGATGCAGTGTCACCACCACCAATTATAATTCGTTTTCCAGAATTTAATAAATATTCCAATACTTTTTCTGAACCAGCTTTATATAATTCGTGTTCAACAACACCCATTGTACCATTCCAAAAAATAATATCATTTTTATCAATTAATTCATATAATTCATTTAAAGAATTTGTACCAATATCATAATAATATTGATTATTTAAATAATCGTATCCATTTAAATATTTTCCCATACTTTCTTTTAAAGAGCTATTTCCATAACCATCGTTCATTAAAAATGTTTTTTTATTTAATTCAAGTGTTTCAATAAACGCTTTATGATCTTTATTATAAATATATGAATTTATAATTCCGCCACCTAAATAAATATTGTTGACTTTTGAAAGTAAAGCATCACATAACGACAATTTATCATCAATCTTTGCTCCACCTAAAATTGTTAAAATACGTTTATTTTTATCATTTATTGTTATTTCTTCTAATGCTTTCATTTCGCGTTCGATTAAAAAGTCATAATAAATAGGACCAGATGAAGGTGCAAAACCATACATAGATAAATGATTTCGATGTGAACAACCAAAAGCACAATTTACAAAAACATTTCCTAATTGATTCCAAACTATATATATTTCCGATTTTTCTTTATTAAAATCTAGATTTTCAAAATTTGTTTCATCACTATGAAAACGAAGATTTTCTAATAAAAATATGTTTGGATTACAATTCTTATTTAATAATGATGGTGATAAATGTTCATCTAATTCATATAACGAACATATATAATTTTTATTTTCAATATTTTTAATATCATTCAATGTTTCGAATGTAAGACCATTTTTTAAAAAATATATTTTTTGATTTAATAATTCCGTTAATCGTTTTATTAAAAGTTCCGTTGAATAAATCTTATTTTCTTCACTACTTTTATTTGGGTTTGGTCTTCCTAAATGCGTTGCTAATATAATACGATTTGGTTTATCCTTTAATACTCGATATATACTTTCTAATGTTGAAATGATTCTAAAATCATCACTTATACTTCCATCTTTATTTAATGGTACATTATAATCCATTCTCATTAATACATTCTTTCCTTGAAATGATACATAATCATTGATAAAATGATAAGTATTAACTTCATACATTTTAAACTCCTTTTCATATATATATTTTGCCATATTTATACATTGTGTTGAATATGACCATTCATTATCATACCATATTAATACTTTACATTTATTTTTATCCAACTGTATCATTGACGGTTTATCAATAATTGTACAATGTGTACTTGTTTGAAAATCAGTACTTACTAACTCTTTTCTTTCTACTTTCATTACAATTGAATTCATAACATCTATTTTATTACATACTTCTTCTATAGTAAACTCTTTATCACATTCTAATGTTAAATCAACTAAACTTACATTATTCGTTGGAACACGAATTGCTAATCCTTGTATTTTACCATCTAATTTAGGTAATACTGCTTTAATTGCCGATGATGCTCCCGTACTTGCTGGAATTAGATTGTTAAATATGGAACGAGATGAACGACTTGATTTTTTGCTAAGTATAGGTGTATCAAGAACATATTGGGAAGAAGTGGATGCGTGAATCGTTGTAAAAGAAGCATTATCAATCATATAATTCGAATCCATAAATTTTAAAAATGGTGAAATACAAGTTGTCGTACAAGAAGCAGAAGAAATAATATGTTCATTATTATAATTTTCGTGATTTACACCATAAATAAATGTAGATGTATTATCTTTTGCTGGAGCTGTAATAATTATTTTTTTTATATTCTTATGCTTTAAACAATCAGAAGTAGTTAAAAATGCACCAGAAGCTTCAAATAATATATCAACATCCCAATCTATGATATTAGTATCTTTACTTGACCATAATTTTACTTTATGCGTTTTATTTTTATAAGATATATTAAAATATGATTTATTTTCTTCACATATAGATATTTGAAAATCTTTATCATAATGATGTGTAGAATCATATTTTAAATAATTTTCAATTTGATCAATCGTTAAATGAATGGCATTAATAGCACTTAATTCAAAGTTATATGTATCTTCAAATAACAGTTGAAGGAAAAGTGATTTACCAATTCGTCCAAATCCATTAATACCAATTTTCATTTTTATAATATCTATTTTATTTTTGGAAAAAAATAAAGTAAAATAAACAAAAAAGATTAAAATATTAAAATATTTTATATAAATAAAATATTTTATATAAATAGAATATAAATAAAAAAAATGTCATCACCTTATTATTACTTAATTTTAACTGCTATCTTTTTAACAACCTGTGGTTATGCCGCTCTTTTACGTCACGTTTATGAAGCTAAAAATGCTGATTGCGTTCCTTATTTAACATTATTACCCATTTTAGTTGGTTTATTAATCTTCTTATTTATTGCTTTTGTTCGTAAATACCCTATTCATCTTATGTTATATGTAATTGCTCTTGTTTCTATTATGGGAATAATCAATATGAAACGTAATGCTCCTGCTCCTAAAAAATAAATAAAAATTAAAAATTAAAAATTAAAAATTAAAAATTAAAAATTAAAATTTAAATAAATAATTTTAAAATATGATTATTATTATAGAAGTTATAATAATAATGGAAAAAGAAATAAAAAATAAAGAAAATAAAGAAGAAAAATATTTAATTAGTGATGCTTCCTTAAAAAAATCTTTTGTAGTATCAGCACTTATATTATTTGGTTCTTCATTTATCACCTTAATTGAAGCACTTAAAAATGAAAGCATTCGTGCTCGCCATATATTAAATTTAGAAACAGTTGTTTCTATTATTGCTGGTTATGTTTATTTAAAATTTGTTGATATGATAGAGAAAAAAGAAGAATTAACAAAAGAAACTCATAAAGAAATTGTTCAATATCGTTATATTGATTGGTTTATTACAACTCCATTACTTATTTTAGCACTTATTTGTTTCTTTACATTTTATGATAAAACACCACTTAATTTTAAATACTATTTATTAGCCATCGGTTTTAACTTTTTAATGCTTTATGAAGGTTATTTAGGTGAAACTGGGTCAATTGATAAAATAGAAGGTTTTTATATGGGATTTATTGGATATATAGGTATGATGTTAACAATATGGTGTTATTTTGTACATAAACAAGAACGTTATCATCAAAAATTAATATTCTTTGTATTTGCTATTATTTGGAGTTTCTATGGAATTGCTTATTTATTAGATGATCGTACTAAAAATTTAATATATAATATTTTAGATGTTTTCTCTAAAACAATGTTTGGGTTATTCATGTGGCTATATTATGGTAATGTTGTTTCTTTATAAATTAAACTTAGTTATTCTTTTTGAAATATAGTATAAACTTGTCTAAAGCAATTTTATTCTTTAGTAAGTATAAACTTATTATACTTTTTCAAGTATAAACTTGTAAATCATATTTTTGCCATATCCTAAATAATAAGATTCCCGATAAGGAAGAATATGTTTTATTTTAAAATCTTTTTGTGGCACTGATAAAATAACTTCTTCTAAAGAATAAAGTGTTCCAATATCCATATTGGTATATTGTGATAATTTATTTCTTATTTTATTTTTATAATCTACATTTTTTGATTCATTACATATAGAAGCAAATAATATAATTTCACTATTTTTATGAACAATTGTTTTTAATACATTAAAAAATTCAGTTTTTTTATTTATATATGAATTATAATGATGTATTAAAATAATATCATATTTTATATCTTTTGACCTCATATTTTTAAATGTATATACATTGGATAATAATGTATGAATACATAAATCGAGCGATTTTTTTTCTTTATTTTTAAATTGAATCATTTCATTATTTAATTCATTTATACTTAATTCATTATTATCAATATATGTAATATAATACTCTTTTTTAAATATAGTTTCAAAATAAGGTGTTAAAGGAACATATACACCTTGATTTAAAATCAATATTGTTTCATACGAATTATTTACATTGAAAATTTGATTATAAATTTCTTCATAAGGAGATTTTAATATTTGAGATGATAAAGCACTTTTTGTATAATTTTTAAATAAATTTTTTAAATCCATATTTTAATTATAATTCTAATTATTATTTACTATTGTATAATAATAATTTATATGTAAAAAAAATACTATATAATGATAGAAATATTAAAAAATTAATTATGAAAAAATTTGATATCAATCAATTTGTTGAAAAATATAGTAAAACAGAATTTATTTTACTCTTTATTTTTATCTTCTTTATTTTATCTATACTTCTTGCTTTCGTAAAATTCTTTTCACAATGGCCCATTTTACTTTTAATATCCTTTATTTTAGCATTCGTTATTTATAACCACTTTTCTAAAAATCCCGACCCTATTTATATTGAATCAAAAAATATGTATGAAGATTTATATAATAAAAGTGATGTAAAGAGTTTATTAAGAAATTCTATTTTACATAATCAAGATAACCAAATAAATTATTCTTAAAGAGTATCTACAATCTTAAGGATTTTATGAATGGTTTCAATATATTTTTTAATAATATGTTCTTTATTATTTTGTTCATTTAATACAATTTTCATATGCATTTCATATTTAAGAGGATGCACTAAGCGATAACCTACATATTTTACATCTTTATCAATAGATAAATATTCAGATAATATATTACCAAGTGTATCATTTTCTTTCATAAAGATTACATCAAATACTTCATCACTTTTCTTATTTTTTTGAATAGTTACAATTTCACTATTCTTATTATTTAGTTCACTTTTTGCAGCATTTAAACGATTTTTAAGAGTTTCAATACCTGTTTTATAAATAGCTTCCCCACTTAAATGACCTACACTTTCAATATTAAAGAAATAGGTTTGAGGTAACCCTGTATTTGTTTTAACATAATAAAATTCAGCGTCATCTAAAATAAATGAACGAGCTTGTTCATCACTCATTCCAGCTTCTTTAATCTTATTTTGAACGGCATTTTCATCAATCTTAAATGTATGAACACAAGTACAAGTAGGATTATAATTTGCACCACCATATTGAGAATTATTTTTCTTAAGTCGAGTTTCAAAAGAAAGTGATTGATTAGGTTTTAATTTAGCAAAAAGAAGTTTTGGAAAGTGTGAAAATTCTTTAGCAATTACTTTATCTTTATCATCCTTAAAGATTAAATCTGAAAAATATACACTTTTCATATCTTGAGTATTATTTTTTACTTTACATTCAATTCGTATATTTTCATATACTACATCTTTGTAATCTGAAATAATTGGAACTAATGATAAACGTTTATTAAGAAATTCATTATCTAAATTGCAACTATTTTCATAAAAAATTGTATCATCCATATTGATACAATATACTTCAATATCACACATTATGGAACGACGTAATCCATTTATCAGCGAAATATGAATATCATTTTTCTTATTTTCAATTAATTTTTCAAAAAAAAGATGACCACTCATTTCTTTAAATTATATATCTATTATAATATGATATCTTTTATATTCTTTATTTTATAAAAGTGTAATAAATCATTTTTTTTAATTTGTTAAAAAAAATATAATTTTTATAATAATTATTTTTTATAATAATTATTTTTATGCGTCAAAAAAATAAAGAATTATTATATAAAAGATATAGAAATAATTGATATAAATTATAAAATTATAAAATTATAAGAAATGAGTGAACATATATTATTTTATAGTAAAAAATGCCAATTTTGTAAACAACTCTTTTCTTTATTAGAAAATAATCCACGATTAATGAATATCTTTTTAATTATTTGTATTGACGATAAACGTTACAGAATTCCTAAAGCAATTACATCCGTCCCTTCCGCTATTATTCCTTCTCCAACAGGTGACCCACAAATTTATACTGGTAAACAACTCATTAATTGGGTTAAAAATCGTATTCATTCCCAAGAACGCAAAATACCTGTACAACAACAACAACAACAAGTTAGAAACCCTAATTTAAATAGAAATCCTCAACAACAACAACAACAACAAACAATGGAACCTGAAATATGGGATTCATTTATGATGAATAATTTATCAGGAACTTTTGCATTTTTAGATGATAATGAAAATGAAAAAGTTAAAGATAAAAATGGATTCGCTTCATTAAATAGTTTATATAATTTTAAAATACCAACTCCAGATGATGATGGTATTAAAGGTCGTGGTGATGTAAAACCTGTTTCTTATAGTACTGATGATGATTCATTACGAATTCCTTCAGGAAATGGACGAAGTCAAGGAAATCCTTTTGCTGATTCACAAGAATATGGACAACAACAAAGTAATAATAGTTATAATCCTAACGAATTTAATCCACGCGCAAATATGAGTCAATCATTTGACCCAAATATGTTTAGAGACCAAAATTATGAAGGAAATGATTCACGATCAAATTCGCGAAAATCTCAATTTGATTCTCAAATGGAAGCTTTTAAAAATCAACGTGATATGGGAATGCCTCAACCACTAAGACGCATGTAAAAAAATATAAGAATTTATTTTATATTTTATATTTTATTTTTATTAAATAATCATTTCATTTTTATTAAATAATTTTTTTTTTATAAAAATATAATATTTTAAATAATTTTTGGATATAAAGGAAAAATATATAATAATAAATATTATACAATAATATAAATTCATTATAAAATGGCATCATTAACTCAAATTCGTAGCGTTTTTATTCAACAACTTGATAGTTTTGTTGAAGAGATTTCAACTCTTTATCCTGAAGAAAAAGAAATTATGGTATTTGCTGAAAAATATAAGCTTGTAAAAGGTGCAAATAGTACTTTTGTCATTGAAAGTTTTATTAAATATGTGCTCCCTCTTCGTGACCAAATTCTTAATAAAAATGAAGATTTCTTCCTTAATGGCGGAGGACAAGAAGAAGTTGGTAAAGATGATTACAGTAGCAAACTTCGTGATATTATTAAAAATGTATGGGTACATAAAATGAGTGAAGTAAATAAAGAAATTATTTGGAAATATTTTACTGTTTTTGTTAAACTTAGTGAAAAGTATGCTGTTGAACTTATGAAAGGAAATTAAACAGATTTCATTATATTCTTTTTTATAATATTTTTTATAATAAATAATTATTTATTATTTTTTACTTTCGATGTATATATAAATAAGTAAATAAATCCATATGATTTACTTTTGTTTCAAAAATTCGCCTTTCTAACTCTTCTTTACTATTCACATTTTCACATAAATATTTATATTCTATTGGTAAATGTTCTTTAATAAATTCTATATAAAATTCATTACTTGTTACATCTTTTTCTCTATGATCTTTATGGAAATATGTATATTTTGTTCCATCATAACGTCTGTCACTATAAAATACATAGTTGGGTAATCGTTCTGTATCTAAAATATAATGATTTGAATCATTGATAGATAGATTTATATCTTTACTAATGGCTTTAAGCGCGTTTGAAAAATAGGTTCCATCATGAAATACTACTTCATTTCCAGCATAATAAGTTCCAATTGATTTGTAATAAGTACTTATTTCTTCATGTGTTGGAATCAATTCTATATTATATGGGAAATAGGTATCATAATCAATTAAACCATTTTTATCACAAATCTTAAAATGCCAATTGCGTTGAAGCAATAATTCTAATGGAAAAAGTAATAATACACTTCCAGAAGTACTATATTTCTCAACTAATTCATCAAGTGATTGAGTACATAAATGGAAAAATAGTGCGGGATAATCACAAGGGTTTGGAATAGAAAAAGAGTGGTCAAAATCAAGTATCGTATATGAATATACACCATTGACCTGAACTTTTTCTAAATATCGTTCATAAGCAGTACCAATTTTTTGATTTGGATTTTCTAAATAAGCTTTGTGTAATGCTTCAAAATTCGCTTTTGTAGTAACGTGACCTAAATAGGTGTAACCTTTTTTACGAAGAATTTGTAACTTTTCAGGATTCATCTTTTGAAAATAAATAATATTTTATATTATTTATTTTTACTTTTATTTTATTATTTTTATTTATTTCATTTTTTATTATAATATTGTTTACGTTTTATGATTTTAAATCTTTATATCTACAACGACGAGATATAAAATTTTCAATATTTGGTTCAATTGTTAATATTTCAAGATTATTATCATTACATTTGGATAAGTTATTTTTTGTTTCACTATGATGCTTATTAATAGTTGTTATAATTTTACCTAAATTTTTATCACGAGACCTATTTAAACGTGAATTACTAGTATATTTAAATTGTCGCTCATCAACATCATAAATTTTATAAATAGTATCACTACGATATTGGCCTTTAAGAATGCGGTAATATGAATTTATAAATTCATAATATTTTCTTGCGTCTTCATCTTGTTTATAATATAATTCAGAAAATGCTTGTTCAATTTTTTCTAAAACAACATAACCAACTTTTTCAGATGACATTTTATTTAATTCATTTTCAGTATATATAATTGCGTTATTATTATTATCTACAAAATAAATATTATGATTATTTTTATTTAACATAATTTGTTCTAAAAATTTATCAAATATAAAAAAGTCTTTCTTTTCATAATAATCGTCACCTATATGAGTTATATCATATTTATCATTCATAAAATCATTAACTTGAATATTAAAATTACTTGTATTACTATTGTTATTATTATTATTTTGAATATTATTTATAATATTTCCATTATTAATCATATTATTATTTGTTACATTTTGATTTGTAATATTGTTTTGGTTATTTAATTCTTTTATTTCTTCTGATTTTTGTAAATATAAATTATATTTTTTTTTATATTCACATAAACTTTTATTATCTTGATGTTTTAATAAACTTCTTTTACTCGCATATTCTGTTAAACAGTTATAACATACAAATTTTTGTTTTTCTTTATTTTCAATTAATTCTTTATTTAAATCATTATTTTCATTTATAATACTTATTTGATTATTATTTAAATCAAAATTATTATTTATACAAATTTTAGAAAGTACTTTTGAATTATTATTTTCATTAATTAAATCAGTATTTGTAAAATCTTCATTTATTTTATTATCAATATTTGTATAATTATGAATTATAAAAGCATAATCTTTTTGTTCAAGATTTCTATAATCAAATAAAAATGTATATTTTCTAATAATAGATAAATCTAAAGCTTCTTCAAAAGAATATTTTTCAGAATATGATTTACATTTATTTTTTTTAGTTAAATGTTTTTTAACATCAGTTTTATAAATTGATTTATAATCAATACAATGATGACATATATAAAAAGTATTTTTATTCATTTTTTTTATTATATATAAATATATTTTTTTCTCTTTATATCCACAAATTCTTTTATTTCATTTTTCTCTTTTGTTTCTTTTTTGTACAATTTGTTCATTTATGGAATCCACAAACATTAACTAAAAAAACTCTAACAAATAAACTTATTTTTAAATTATTATTTTTTGGATTTATAATTTTTCTTATAAAATAGTTAATGTTTGTGGATTCCATAAATGGACAAATTGTACAAAAAAAGAAACAAAAGAGAAAAAAGTAAAAAAAGAATTATATGAATTTGTAAGATATTTTTATTACTATTTTTTAATTATATCATTTTTATTTGATTATTATTTTTATTTGTATCTCTTATTGAATCAAATAAATATTTATGATAATAATATGATTCTCTTTCAAGAGTACTTTCTAAATAAGTATTATAATTAAGAAATTTATTATCACGGTCAGTATTATCTAATGTTATTTCATCCGCTATATATTCAATTTTATCATTTAAATTATTTATTAAATTTTTAAAAAAATATATTCTATTATTATAATTATTTTCTATATTTTCTTTAATAAATAAATTATATAATGGTTTATTAAATTTTTCATCAAAAAACATTATATGTTTTTTAAATTTATTATTTTTTAAATCTTCCAATAAATTATTTTTATATAAAATATTATTTTTTATCAAGTTATAAATTATATCATATAATTTATTTATATTCATTTCAAAATATTCATTACCATATGTTTTTTCAAATTCTATTCTTTCTTTTTCAGAAAAATAATATGTTTTTAATTCTTTTAATATTATTTTTTCTAATTCAAATGGATTTGAAACATAAAAATAAGCAACTATTTCTGAACCATTTGGATACGAATTTAATCTTAAAAAAACACATAATTCACATGTATATCCAATTTTAAAAATATATGTGTTTTCTTTGCCAAATTCACGTATTCGTATAATATAAATATAACCATATTTTTTATAATACTTTTTATTAAAATTTTTTTCACAATTCATTCTTGTATACTATATAAAATATATAACTCCTTTATATTAAAAATAAGTTGTTTATTTACAACATAAAATATTTTTATAAAAATAATATATTTTTTTAAATAATAAATAATATAAAGAGATTTTATATATTTAATATTATAAATAAAAACTGTATAAAATGAATTATATATGTAATAAATGTAATTTTACAACAGATTATAAATCAGATTTTATTAATCATCTTAATGATGGGAACCATATAGATAAACAGATAAAAAAAACATATAAATGTAAATATTGTACTTTTATATCAACACATAGTTATAATTTTAAAACTCATATATTAAATAATCATTCAACTATAGATGAAAAAATGAATCAATTTAAATATTATTGTAAAGTATGTGATTATGGTGTATTTAGTATAAATAATTACAATACACATTTACTAACAAAAAAACATATTTGTAAAAGTTCTTTATTTAATACAAATTAATTTATTTTTTTAAATAAATTCTTTTAATTCATATGTAATATATGTATTTGGATATATAGTTTGAATAATATGATTCATTTTATTTATCATATCTTTTGTTTTATTCATAATTAAATCCATATCTTTATCTTTTACAAGAAAATTAAATAATTGATTATTTTTACTTCTCATATTTTCTGGAATATTATTTATAATAAAAATACAATTATACACTTTCTTTTCTTTTCTTTTTTATATGCTCTCAATTCATTTAAATTATAACTTATTGGATATCCTAAAATAGTACCTACAGCTATACTATTTTCAAATATTTCATCATTTACTTTTTGTGAAGATATAAGTATTTGACCTTCATTTTCATTTTTCATAAATAAAATATGTTTATTATATTTATGAACTATTTTTTTCTAAAATATCTTTATTTTCATTATTGAAATTATCGATATCTATAATACATCCACTTTTACCATCTTTTAATGTCAATAAAATGAGTAATGTTTTATGAAATGATTTTGTAATATTATTTAGAAGTGTAAATTCATCCATCTTTATATTATAAATGATTTTATACATCTATTTATACATCTATTTATACATCTTCTTATACATCTTTTTTATTTATAAAATTATAAAAAAAAATCATTTTTTATTTTTTATTAAAAATTACTTTTTTTTAAATTAATTGTTTTTCAAATAAATCCCAAATATCGGTTTTATTATCGCGTGGCCAATATAAGTTATATTCATGTTGTCTTCCACCACCACCTTTATAATGACCGCCAATTACTTTTAATTTTTCACCTAATTCTCGTAAATCAACTTTTGTTTGTTTGTGGTCATCAATCAATGTTAAACCATATCCATTCATTGTATATTCCCAAGCCCATAATACAGCAAAATCTATTTTTCCTTTAAGATTTGTACAAATTTGTCGTCCAATCTTTTTTGTTAATGCTGGACTTCTATAATTAAGTACACCTACTTTATATCCTTGGAAATCGCGGATTTGAGCATTTACTGCAATTTGACTTTTTAAATCTTCTGTTACTTCAAAATAATAATTACCAAATGTAATTAAATCATTTACATTGGATTGCATCATAATTTCCCATAATTCTTCAAATAATTTACCGCTTGCTATTTTTGCTCTCATTTCAGGACCACGGCTATGAGTATATCTAAATCCCATTGCTTCACTAAACATATGTGTATAAGATACCCATGGTAAATATAATTTAGTATCAGATGAATCAACATAACTTAATACAAATGGAACGTGTTCACGTGGATAAAAGAATTTCCAAGTACAAGCACATGCAGAATGATCATTTTTACCTTTACTTGTTACCCAACTACTATAGAAATTCTCATGTTTCATTTTTGGTTGATGGTCATCAATAACAATCATATATTTACAATAATCTAACATATATTTTAAAGAAAATTCGCTAAAGTCAATATCTACAATAATTGCCGAACAACCGCGTTGTAAATCACGGTCTGGTTTATAAGATGCGTTTGGTTTAACTTTTACAATATGTTTGATTTCAGCACCTAATTCTTTTAACGCGTGATAAGCAATGGCTCCAGCAAAAAATCCATCATTATTTTCATTAAAAACAATGGTATCAATGGTTTTAAGTTGAGCTGGAGTGAATTTTTTAGAAAATTGTTCAATCGAAGTAAATGAATTATCATATTCTTCTTTTGTAGCATATTTGGGGGCAAATTTATTATTTCCAGATTGTTTATACACTTGTTTTAATTCTTTGTTTTTAACACAATTGCGAATAATGGCGTTAAAATCAACTTTATCAGAACCATTAATGGCGTTCATTACATTTTCTTCATTATTATTAAGATTTGGAATCATATTTTTACGAACTTTTTTGCTTTTACTACTTAATTTACTTTTTGAACCTTTTGTTTTACTTTTGCTTCCTTTTTTACTACTCTTTTTTTTTGAAAATTTAACATTTTGTAAAAAATCTAAATTATCCATATTTCTATATATGAATTAAAAATAATACTTTTCTATATTATACTTTTATTTTTAATTTTCATCTATTTTTATAAAAATAATATAGAAAAATAATATAATAAAATGATAACGTAAATAATTTTATCAAAAATAATTTAATGTAAATGATTTATAAAAAAAAGAGTTTAACGTAAATAATTTTATAAAAAATGATGGATAATATTTTATAAAAATCATTTATTCAATTACTAATTGCCCATGTTGCGCTTTATGCCCATGGAGTCCTCTGCCCTTGAGGCAGGGGCGGTCCCTGCTCCGGTAGCCACGGCTACTGGAAGTGGGGATGACAGGTTTGGAGCACTACCTAAAGCTCCCTTTGACACCATTCCGACCCACGGTGTTGTCAATAGTATTAAGAGTGGTCGCACGAAGTACGATGGTGTATATCATCTTATCTTCAAGAACCTGTGCGCTGGAAACGTTGGCTTTTTCAATCTCCGTGAACTTACGGATATTATGGACGAGTTTAATAAGTACGCGCGCTATGTTCGCAAATTTAACATAATGAAGGTGCACAACGAAAGAAAGCGCATCTACGACGACGTAATGTCACGCCCTCATGTAGACGTTAAGCGTCTTATTGGCGAGTTTTTGTCACTAAGTGACATTCAACTGACTCACATTGTTCCATTATCTCTTGACTCCTTGCTGAAGCAGAAGCAACTTATGTACCAGAATATTGCACACATTCTTGCCACTAAGGCTCGAAATATTGTGTGCAACCACAAACGGTTCAAGCATACTTTCCGCTACATGCCATCTGATGATGAGCGCTTGAAGCACTATTTTATTCAACACACAATGCGCGAAATCGACTATCTCGAGCTTAGACCCGTAACACATTCTATGTACACACATCTTCGGAGTTTGTACGAAGCTAAATGTGAAAAGGCCAGACAAAGGCGAGAAGAGGAAGAAGAGTACGAGCGGGATTTGCTACAACAAGAGGAAGAGGATGAAGAAAGACGGTACCAACGAGCGCGCCGTGGATTCGAGTATGATGATGAAGATCATTACGATGGTTTAACCCAAAATGGTTATCGTCGTGATTGGTACAGTGGTCGCCGACGCGGCGCTGGCTCGGATTCAGATTAATTTTTACCATTTTTTAGAAGAAAAAAGGAAACTAGTTATTGGCGCACGGTTGGATTCGTGTAGAGTATACTTGCGTAGGCTGTATATTTCAATAAAAACCATATTCCATTAAGGTTACTAGTAATTAGTTTATAAAATAAAAATGATATATAAAAAATCATAAAAAATCATAAAAATCATAAAAATCATAAAAAATACAAAATGGTGAATAATTCGGTTACATTTATTGTAAAATAGTAAATATAAAATAATAAATATAAAATATAATGTAAATCATTTTTATAAATTATAATTATAAGGTAAATTATAAAAAAAATGATGGAACAGTATATTTAATAATTATTTTATAATATATAGATTGCCATGCCGTGCTCATTGCCCATGGAAGTCCCCTCGGGGGCGTCGGGAACGACGTCTACCGTTGGGGCGGTCCCTGCTCCTGTAGCCACGGCTACTGGATGTGGGGATGACAGGTTTGAAGCAACACCTAAAGCTTCTTCTAACATTTCTTATTACTGTGGAGATGCTAGCAATAATGCAAACAGTTACTATAATTTAGGAAATTTACGATATTATTTAGAATTTGAAGTTTATGGTCACATTAGTCATGAAATTCATCATCTTCATTGGCGTGTATCTAACGAAGCTGCTCGTATAGCCTATAAAAATAGTTTAGAATATAAATATTTTATGGTTGCTTTAGAAGCAGCATATCACGGGTATAAAAGAGTAAAACGTATTGAAGTTGAATCATATATGTATAACCTTATTGAGGATATTGTTTATTATCCTCGAGATTTTGATAGAGATAATGATTTAGGCTTACCATCATTTTCATCATTCCGTAAATATACAGAAGATGAAATGTATGATATTGCTGAATTAGCAATTCGTTGTTATGATTATGATGGTAAACAATGTCCATACGAGTCAGGTGAGAATTATGAATTAATTCCTATTGTTGAGAAAGCAATAAAAAAACTACAACGTAAGTGTTAAATAAACATTTTTTTGAACTGTAAATAAGTAGCTTGTAAATAAGTAGTAAAAAAAGGCGTAAAAACGCCACCTCATAAAAAAAAGAATATTTAAAAAAAATAAATTCGGTTAAATTTATTATTTTTTAATGAATATAATAATAGTTTAATATAAAGGAATTTATATAAATAAAAGTATTATAAAAAATGGCTGACGAAATTTTAGAATCATCTTTAAACGAAATTCAAGAAACAAATGTTTCAGAAGAAGCTCAACAATATGTTGACCCTTCAAAATTAAGCATTAAAGAAGTTTGTCAAATTATTCATGATCAATATGTTGAAATGTTAGGAAATGTTGAAAAATCAATTCTTCATGATGTTGAATTACAAAATGCGATTAAACGTGATACCAAGCTTTATTTAGAAAAAGTTGAGAAAAATGGTTTACTTCAAATATTATATGTATTAACTGATAATTATTTATATTGTTTAGAAGCGATTAAAGACCACAATTGTGATTACTTCTCCTATCAAGAAGATAAGATTAAAAAGAAAAGTGGTAAAATTGAAAAAGTTAAAATAACCACTTTAGTTGGTAAAACTACATTAAAACGTGTGATTGCTGAAGCACCTGAAGTTATTAATAATCAAATTTTTGATACATTAGTTCAAGCATTTATTTTCTTATGTATAAAGAAAGAAGGACGTTATGAATTTAGAAAAGAGTATTTAAAATATGTTCATGAAAATTTTGAAGATAATCGTAATTACAGCAAAATGAAATTAATGATTGAAAATGTGGATTCTATTTTAGATGAATATAACCCAGATGATTATAAACCAGCACCTAAAGTAGAAGAAAATGATGATAAAAAGAAGAGTAAGAAAGGTAAAAAGAGTAAGAAAGATTCAGACGAAGGTGAAGATCCATTTGGATTCTTTACCAAGAGTGCTGGAGACAATTTAGTAAAGAATCTTGAAAGCTCTAAAATAGGTCAAATTGCTAAAAATATTAGTAATAAAATGAGTGAAAATGAATTCCCTATGTTAAAAGACCCAAGTCAATTTTTAGCATCATTAACTAATCCAAATGCTGAAAATGGATTAGGTGATTTAATTAAATTTGTAATGGGTGAAGTTCAAACTAGTTTAGAAACTCAAAATATTACTCAAGATGATTTAATGAGCGAAGCTTCAAATATGATGGGTGGTTTATCCAAATTAACAGGAATTGACCCAATGAAAATGATGGGAGAAATGAAACCACCAAGTATGGATGAAAATGGTAATATGGATAATGTTCCAGACTTTTCGCAATTTGCGGGTATTTTTGAGGGTTTAGGTAAAGAGTTACAAAAGAGTTTAGACCCTGAAAATAATGGTAAGAAAGAATAAAAAGAGTTTAGTTTTATAATTATATTGTTTTATAATATTTTTTTTAATTTATTTTTTAATAAAAAAGTAAATTAATGATTACATAGTTCTCGTTGGAAAGTTTGTAATGTCTTTTCAAGTGTTGAAGTAGACGACATAACTGCCTCCAATAAAGCACCGTTGGACATATAATCTTCATAACCGATTTCATCTAAACCGCATTCAATCGCAATACGTTGCTCCGGATAATTTTCTAAAAGCATTGCTACTGCGTCTACTTTGCGTAAATTCTTGAATTCAACAAGTCGCAAACGACCAGGTCTAATTAAAGCAGGGTCAAGTTTTTCAGGACGATTTGTTGTCGCAATGATTACCAAATCATCGTGTGTGTTTCCACCTGAAATGAAGTTGAGTAATTTACGAAGAGTAAAAGGGGTTTTATTTTGACTTTTAGATTCAAAAGAAGAATTATTTGAAGTACTGTTGGTTAAACCAGTATTGAGATAAAAAAAAGATATCACTTTTTCTTCTATAAAGTTTGGTTTTATTCTTGTAATACCGTTGCTCTCCGTGAAAAAGTTATTTTTATATCCTTCTAAAAAATTTGTTTCAACTATTTCTTTTAGATTTGTGTTAGACGATTTACATACAATTAAATACAAAAATTCCATTGATATTTGACAAAAATGTGTCAAATAACTCTTTAACCACTCTTGAAAAGATAAAGTTTTCTCCATCTTTTCGTGTAATTTTCGCATATCTTCTTGAAGAAGATTGATTTTATGGAGTAGTTGTTTATTTACATTTCCATAACCATCTTCTTCTGTTAAACTACTTGTTTCACTTTCATTTTCAGTAGCAATACTTTTCGTACTACTACAAGTAGTAACACCAAAAGTAGTAAGTCGTGTTTCTTCCGCACTTTTGATAAGTTTATCATCAAACTCTCGTGAAGGACACATTAAATCAATTTCATCCAAAAGATAAACATATTTTTTAATATTTTCTTCTTTGAAGAGTTCGAAAAACTCTTCTTCAAAAACAATCTTTGAAAGATTGATTTCAAAGATTTCACGACCTAACTCTTTGGCAATCGCACGAGCAGCATATGTTTTTGAAGTACCAGGTGGTCCCGCAAAACAGAAGTTCATACAAACTTTGCGCCTACTCATCGATTTCTCTTTATACATTTGGATAGTGTGAAGTAATTCTTCACGATATTCATTGTAAATCCGAGAAATACGATAATACGACGTATTTTCGGTATATTTAGAAGGAAACAAATGTGTATATATTGGTCGATAATGAATTAGTTCTTTATTTTTTGAAGCAATATATAATTGATATTTATTATCTTTCATATGTTTAGCATAAAAAAACACTTTTTCATCATTAATTACAAATTCATTGTAAAAATTTACAAATTTATGCCCTTTTGGTGGTTTTTCTAATAATATTAATGATGTTTTTGTAATTTTTTCAATAATATGTAAACATAATGATGGAAACTCATCATCATAAAAGTAAACGTAATACCCTTCTTTTTGCCATTCAGTCATCTTCTTCGAAATATCGATATCTACCGTATATTTGTGAAAAATAATTCGACCTTCATTGTCAAAAGAGTGTGTATTATCCACTTTTTGTTTGAAATTCATATAACTATTTATTTTTTGAATAAATGTTCCTAAAAATCCCAAATTCATATTTTGAGTACCATTCGCAATCCAATTGATCATAAAAGCAATAATTTTAATCACCACGCCTAATAAAACAGGTAATGAAGGACTAATAATCAAAAGAACATCTACATACGTAAGCTTTTCTTTCTTATTACAAATATGATGAATGATACCAGCACCAATTGCACTTAATGTGGGTACTAAATAGTCTAAACTAATGTTTATACTTGGTTTAGCAACCGCAACAGTATCACTTGTTGGTTTTGTTTCAGTAGTACTCATCGTAAATAGAATATATACTTAATTTTTTATAATAAAATGATTATAAAAAAAGTTATATTTTTTTTATAAAATCAATTTTTTAAAGAAAATGATTTACGTTATTCTTTTTCTATATAAAAAGAATAAAAGTAATATTATGTAATGAAAGTAAAAAAATGAATTTTGAAGAGTTACTAAATCGTTTTACTAAAGCAATAAATGAAGAAAATCAAAAGAAAATAGATATATTATGTAATATTTATTTAGCATCATCTTTTGAAGATATTACTCTTGAAAATCAATATAAATCAATTGAAAAATTAATAAATGAAGTGAAAAATCATAAGAATTTATCAAAAGTTTCATTAAATATGGTTAAAATAAGTATATTAGGAAAGATGTTATAAAAATTGGAACCGACAGTTCCAGTTAAACCTCCCTTTAATTAAATAAATTATTTTTAAATATATTTTTTAAATAAAAATATGTTTATAAAGAGTTAATTTTAATCTTAATAATAATTAGTAATTATTAGTAAAAAATAATATATTTTAAAAAATGGAATTAGAAGAATTAAATAAAAATATTGAATCAAATGAAATTCGTAAAATTAAACGTGATGCTCAAAAACTTATTCAAAATAAATCCGTTATGAGTGATCCTTTTTGGTTAGATACACCTTCCATATTATTTCAAAGTGACCGTATGGCACAATTTTTCCCTACTTACACCATGACTTTTATAGAAAAGTTAAATGCGATTTCTCGTTTAGCTATTTATTTAGGAATTACACTATATATTGTTAGTTCCAATTACAATTGGTTATATTTAGCTATTTTAGTTCCTATTTTTACCGTTTTTATGTATAAAAGTCAAAAAGAAAATATTGAAACATATTTTAATAATTATGATAGTTTAGATAATGAAATTAATAAGATGGAACTTTTAACACCAGAATATACTAAACCAACAACAAATAATCCATTTATGAATATTAACCTTATCACTGACGACCGAAATCGCGCACCAGCAACACCATCATGGAATGATGATAAAGTAATGGCAGATATTGAAGATAAGTTTAATTACAATTTATATCGCGATACAGGTGATCTTTATGGCAAGAATAATAGTCAAAGAGAATTCGTTACTATGCCCAGTACTACCATTCCCAATGACCAAACAACTTTTGCTAAATGGTTATATCAAACAGGTCCGAACTGTAAAGAGAAGAGCATTTATTGCGCCCCTGAATTTAATCCATTTCCCTATGTTGATACTAGCAATGCTCAAGAATTTACAAATATAAAATATTAAAAAAATTATTTATTATATCGATTTGTTAAAAAATTATTATTTGTTAACAAAATTTAATTTATAAAATTATTTTTTTATTTATTTGCGTGATTTGGTCATCGTTTTAAGTAAAAAGTATCCCATAATTGCAGCATTGGCCATCACAAGACCTTTTGTTACCATATCATTCATTGAATCATTTTTATGTTCATCATAATCCATATGAATATGTTTTGAATCTATAGATGATGAAGAAGATGTTTCAGAATCACAATGTGAATGAACAGGAGGGCAAGGATGAATTGGTGGGCAAGGATGAACTGGAGGAACACAAGGTTCACAATGATGATGTTTATCAGCACAAATGGTTAAGAATTGTCCAAACATAGCAACACATAAACTTTCTTCTTCATGTTCTGTTTCAACAACACCTGAAGCGTGGAAAGATTTTTTACAATAAGCTAAACCAAATTGAAGATTTACATCATTTTCATAAAAACCAGAGCATAAGAAAGGTAATACGTGAGAGTTAGGAACATCCCCACTAATGGATTTAAATAAATCGGATGTAGGTACAGGAGCAATATTAAGGAATTTACCACAAGTTAATAAATCATTATTATAACCATTTGTTAAATAAGTAACTTTATATAATAATTGACCACTTTCATTATAAGCATTTTGTAATGTTTCAACAGGACCACAGAAAAGGTCTCCAGCACATTGTTCATAACCAATAGGACCTAAATAAAATTCGGTTTGAATAAATTCAGTAGGACAAGTTGTACTAAAAGTATAAGGTTCAGATACATTTTCAGGTACATAATAAACGCATTCACAAGGACCAATATGAGCATTATTAACGGATTTGAATACTCCATAATTATTTGAATAAACGTGATATTTGATATATCCTAAAGAAAGGAAAGTGGAAGCAACAATATTTGCAACCGAATTACGGATTACTTCATTTTCAGGGTCAGATACTGATTCAATGGATACAAAAGAACGAATATCAGATTGATAATCAGGATTAATGGTGGAAAATCCATCAATATAAACATTTTGAACAAGAGAAACATAAGCACCATCTTTTAAGGCTACATTATTTCCTTTATATTTAAAACCAATCACACTATTTTTAATTAAAGCGGAACCACCGTATATGGAAATACCGTTACCTTGACCATACATAATTTCTAAATTTTGTATAATACAATTGTAAGAAGGAGCGGCTAAAGTAAGTGAATTTGAATTAGTAAGGAAAGAGTCACCCGCAAAGTAAATACGAACATTTACTAAAACGCAATTGTTATTATTTGTAATATTTCCGCCATATGTGACGTTGGTTCCTTCTAAATTGATAGGAGCAACTTCAGTTACTAAAGTAGTATTGGATACATTATTACCACAAACATAGATACCAGCCCAAAGTGCCGAAAAAGGACCTAAAGCACCGTTAAAAGTCCATTGTTTTTTATTATTTAAAGCGAAAATTTGGCAATGTGGAAGAATAGAAGTAAAAGTAATAGGAGAATGGCAAGTACCTTCGGCATATAATTTACTTCCTATAGTTACAATAAGAGAAGGAGGATTTCTTTGGTCTGAATAATCAGGACTATTGGCATAAATAGTAGTACCTTCTTCGATGGATAAAACGGAATTATTAATGACATTAATACGATTCATAATAACCCAATTTTTATCGTTAGTCCAAACAGTATCGTGGGTAATATCGTTATAAAGTAAAATGGTTGGTTTATGGGGATTTAAAGCGTTACATTCAGGAATTTTATTATTACAATGATGATTCATTTTAGAGATTAAATCTTTATGATATATTATAATCTTTCTATATTTTATTAAGATTATTTTATTTTTTACTTTAAAAAAATAAGTAAATAATTAAAATAATTTATTTTTTTAACTTTTATCTTTATATTTTTTATCTTAAAATTATCTAAAAAAATTAGTAAAAATAATTTTGTTTTTAAATAAATGATTTTTTAAAGTAAATAAAATTATTTTTAAAGTAAATAAGTTATAAAAAATATCTATTTAATATTAGATATATATAAAATGAATCAATTTATTATTAATCAAGATACTCGTTTATCATATGACCCGTGCTATGTTTCAGGTGTAGAAACTACTAACTCTCGTCTTTCTCAATATGCTTTAGATAACCGTCAAATTAATGATGCTTCATTAAACCATACTGAAATTCGTGGTTTATATCGTAATAATCACGATGGTAAAGGTACATTTGTAAATGATGAAACCAAACTTCGTCACGGCCAACGTTGTTCAGAAAAAGGTCGTGTTGCTAAAACCTTAGATACTATTTTATTTGCTGGACCTCCTTTTATGGGAAATGGTTCATCTACTCTTAAAAATCCTGATATTAAATCAACTTTAATGACAGGTGAACAAACTCACGTTAAAAAGAGTACTGCTCCTACTTGCGGTGTTACCATTGACCGTTTTACTCCTTTAATTGGTTGTATTGCTGAAAATGTACAAAATACTGAACACATTATTCCTGAACATTGGGTTCGTGGAGGTATGAGCACTCGTACTGTTGTTCGTAATTCACAATATTTACAAAGTTTAGGTAAGCAATAATTTTTATATAAAAAATAAAAAAAATGATTTATCATTTGTATATAGATAAATATTTATAAAATAATTATTTTATAAGTAAAAAAATGATAAAAGAATATATTCATTTATCTGCACAATTAGCAGAATTATTTAATAGTAAAAGTAAAGAAAAGAATCTTTATTATGGAACTTTTTATGAAAATCAAGAAATTGAAGTAAAATTTTTTTTTGAATATTTATATATGTTTGATTTACTTGTAGAAAATAATTTTTATTATATTTCTAAATAAATTTTCATCTAAATAAATTTTCATCTAAATAAATTTTATATCATGATGTGGCGAAGGATAAGTAAATATATTTAGATTTTTTAATTTATAAATATTTATATAATTATCCCATAATTTATGAAGATTTGGAAAATCGTAATCATCCATAATAAATATTGTTCCACTTTTTGATAAATAATATGAATTGACAATATCATTTGTTGCTACAAAATCATCGTGACCTCCATCAATATGGATTAAATCAAATTTATTTTTTATATATGGTAATATTTTTACACTATCTCCTGTAATGAATGTTATACGATTTCCAAATATTTCTTTTAGTTTCATATAACAAGGTATAGTATATTGATGGTCATTTAAATCAACACAAGTCATATTGATATTGGGATTTGAAATTAACATAAGTAATGTTGAAAATCCAGCATTAAATCCAATTTCTAAAATATTTTTCATATTTTTATTTAAAACTAAATTTGAAATATTTTTTTGTTTATGAATAAATTCATCTGTATAGATTGTTGTATGATGTTTCATAAATATATTTCCTTCTAAAGGTTCATTAATACTATATATGATGGGTAATAAATGTGTATTTATAAAATCTTTTGTTTTCATTATATTTTGATATATAGTATAATCTTTGTAATTAATCATAAAAATATCCATTTTATGATGTTTTAATTCAAAATTACCAAAACCACCTGCAAAATGTAATATACTTTTTTCTGAATAAATATTTATATCACTTGTAGTGACATAATCATTTAATAATTTATTATTATATAAATGTAACATAAAAGAGTGATAAACAATATATGTTTGGTCATAACATTCATATTTTATTTTATTAGGATTTATTAAATCATTATAAATAATATTAAATAAATCTTTTATTTCTTGACAATTATTAAATAAAATTACTCCAGATGAAAAAGCTGATTTATCCATAAAATCATCTATCTTTTCTCCAAATAATTCTTTACCCCAATAATTTGTAGTAGAATCAATAGAGCCTTCTTCCATAACATATAATTTATTTTCAATGGATAAATTAAATATATTTGAAATATCTTTTATGATAACAACATCCGTATCTAAATATAATATTTTATGATAATTATTTATTATATCAAAATTGAATATATTTAATCGTGTAATAGATGCTTCATGAATAGTATCTATTGAATCATTGATTTTAAATATAAGTTTATTAGAATATAAGGATGAATTTTTTATTTTATTCATAAAATTTGTGTTCGTATATATTAAAATATCTGTATTTTCATTTATATTTGCATAAATATAAATACTTTCTAATAAAATATATAATAATTTTATATAATTTTCATTATAAAATAATGTTATATAAATTAAATTTTTTCTCATAGTATAAAATAAAATTATTTATATATTTATTTTATTTTTTTTGTATCATAATTAAACTTAATAAAATAAATATAATAAAAAAAATTTATATTCACATTAAAAAATTTTTTCGGTTTATTTTTATCTTAAAGAATATTTGATAAATATATAATATATTTATAAAAAATAAAATGAGTAATCCTCAAAATTTTATATTAGAGCATCAAGGATATATTTTTTTAAAAAATGTTTATGTACGTGAAATAATTGAACAATTTAATACTTTAATGAATGAATATTTTACAAAACATCAAGTAATGATGTATTTACAAAAACCAATGGATATGGATTTAGAACATTTTTATGTAAATAATACATATAGTCAAATGGATAATTTTGAAAAAAATATAAGATATCAAAAACCCGTTTTTGAAAATCGTGGTGCTAAAAATCGCGTAAATGATATACATGCTTATGATTTTCATCAAGCTCAAAAAATATTTCCAAATTTATTAGAAATATTTCAAATAAAAACATTAGAAGCCATTTTAAATAAAACAACATCATCCCGATGGCGTTTTGACCGAGCAAAAATTCATATTTCTAATTTTGTTAAAAATCCGATTGGTTTTCATAGTGATGGTTTAAAAGATGAAATTCGCGTAATGATTTATTTATCTGATATACCTGAAACAAATTATGGAGCTCCTTCTTTTATATCACATACTCATACTCCAACGGGTCGAGCAAATGGAATTAAAAAAGAGTATATAAAAACTTTTACTGGAACAAAAGGAGATGTATTGATTTCTTATGAAAATGGATTACATAGGAAATTGCCACAAGAAGTAAATTGTATTAATGGTTTTGTATGTTTTCATTTTGTTAAAATGTAAAATAATCTTTTTCTTTTATTTTATTTTTATTTTTATTTTTTACTACTTTTTGAAAGAGTTTTTGAAAATCCATATATAAAACCAATAACGAAACCGACAACATTAAGAAGTGCTAATAAAGCAGTCAAATAAAGATAATATCTAGGCCATTTTAAGGCACATTCACAATCATTTGGCATATTTTTATATAAACGATATGTATGAAGAATTAAAAGAATATGTACAAAAAGTAATACTAAAGTATATATAATAGCATAATTTATGAATAAGTAAGATGGTGATTTCATATTAAAGATATATAAAATATTGATTATAGAAATAAGAATGAAAAATAAGAAAATATATTCTAAATATTGAATATTCGATTGTGTTGTTACATTTAATGATTGAGTACATCCACAAGTATTTAATTTGCGAATATATAAATAAGTGAAAATTTGTAAAAGAAGTACAGCAATATAAATGAATGAAATATACATTTTTTTTATTCTATTATTTCTAGATATTTTATTTTTTATAAATATTTTTTAATAAACTTTAATAAGTGATACTTCTTTTGTATTATAATTTAATAATATGATTGGATTATATGCTTTTAAAGGATAATATTTTGCAGATAAACCACGACAACTTCCAGTTGGAATATCTGTATTATCATAATATTGGTCACAACAATTACAAATAAGTATATATTTACATATTTTATGAATACATAAATAATCAATAAAATTATAAATATCTTGTAAAGCCCAATGTTGAATAACATCTTTTAGAATACATAAATCTGCTTTTTTTATTTCTTCTTTTTGATTAAAAAAATCTAAATGTATAAAATTATATTTTGAATACAATAATTGATTATTTTTATGAATCATATAATCATATTTTTTTTCTTTATATATTTTTTGATTATATTCGATTACTTTATCATAAGCATCATAACCAGTATATAATATTGGTAAATCTTCATAAATATATTTACCACACCTAAAATCACCACATCCTAAATCATTTACACTATTTATATTTAATTGTACGATAATACTTCTTAATAAAGGTACATATGTATTTATATTATATGAAACATCACTACCTGAACCACTTGAACCATTATATTCAGTAATACCATTGTCACCCCAATGTTTATTTTCGTAAATATTTGTAAAAATGCTTTTATGATTTTCCATTTTTATTTATATTATAATAATAATATAAAAATATTTTTATATATACTTATTTTATTTTTTTATATTTACTTATTTTATTTTTTTCTATAAATTATTTAATCATTATTATTAAGTTTAACAAAATCAGAAATTTTATCAAGTTCTTCTGATTTGAGCGATATTTTTTTCCATATTTGTCTTACTACTGGATTCATATTACTAGTGTATTCGATATCATTTGTTTTAATGTGATAAATAATATCATTTTCTCGTTTAGTAAGTTGAAGCTTAATATTATCTTCAAAATCATAAATAAGTGAATTGGATGTTTCAGTATAATTTACAAGAGATTTAAGTTGTCCATTATTGACACGAATTACTTGTGTTTTATAAGGATTATTTTCTTTTCCTACAATACCACATACTCCTACGTCAATTCTATGCGGTTCTGCAACAATAATACGGTCAATAATCATTGCAGGTCCACCAAAAAGTGGTTCACTAAAAAGTGTATTTCCCATTTTTTATTATAATTTTTTTATTATATATGTATATAATAAAAATCCTTTTATATTCATTTTTTTATAAAAATATTATTTAAAAAAAATATTTAAATATTTTTGCTACAAGTTTGTACATGGTTAAGACCATGATGAGAAGTCATATCTAAAGTCTTAGGCATATATTTGCGACTAGGGCATTTGCTAGCAAGACGGGTTTGACCACGAAGATCAGATTCAAGGTCAACTAAATTGCCTGAATAAAGACTTACTTGATTTCCACCAATAATATTGCGTTCAATAGTGCATTTTGATGAATTTTCATATTTACCATTGTAAGTAGCATAGCTATAAGGACCTGAAGATACTTTTACTTTATTTTCATAAGTGCAAGCATCATAAATTAAACGATTTGAGCTCATTTTTAACGTGTTATAATTTACTATATATTTCTATATTTTATAAATATATTTTTTTACAATATTAAAATATTTAGTAAAATATTTATTTAAAAATATTTAATATAAAATTAATAATAAATTAATAATAAAATTATTTTTAAAAATTAATTTCTTTTTAAAATATAGAATTAATTTTTATTTACAATATAAAAAATGAGTTTTAATCGTCTTAAATATGATAATGAAGATAGTCGTTTAGCAGAAAATTCAAGTATCCGCGCTGCTTCTTATTTTACTCAACCTCCTGTATTAACAACAAATTGTTTACAAGAAAATCCAAGAATTATGAATCAACATAACGGTGTTTCAATGCCTCGTAATGTTGATTGGCGTTTTTATCACGGTCCTGTGGATGTTGAATCTGATTTAATGGGTGTATCACGCGTAGCAAGTCGTTGCCCTACTAAAAAATATACTCCATCCAATTTAGAAGCTCTTGGTAATAACGAATTTGGTGACCGCACATTTGACCCTCAAGCAATGGTCAATAATGTTAATTTTACTTGTGAAAAGTTCCCTACTGAAGATACCCGTTTAAGCAATCCATCATGCAATTTACGTGGAACTGGTATTAATCGTTTTGAAGATTTATGTTTAGACCCTCAAATGAATATTTTTATTCCTACCCAAGTAAATCTTCCTTCACGAATGATGTCGAAAGATAATTATAAACCACGTCGCACTATTTCAAAGGTAAATGATATGAATCCTAATATGGGTCCTTTACCTTGTATTCCTATTAAAGGAGATGTATGTGCTAATTATGTAGGAAATATGTATCAATATAATAAATGTGGCTAAGAAAGGAACCTCTTTGGTTCCTTTCGAACCTCCAGCTTTTTATGTTTTAATAATATTTTTTTAGTTTTATAATATAACGTAAATAAGAATTTATAAAAAATTTACAAAATAAAAGATTATAAACAATTATATATATTCATTGTAATATAATTTTATTACAATGAACGTAAATCAAGAAGAGAAGAGTCAAGAAGTAAAGGTTGAAAAGTATCCGACAGATAAAACATATCGCAATTATTACAGCACTAAATATTGGGCTCGTGTTAAAAACACAACCCATTGTTATGAGAAAAATATTGCTAAAGGCGTTATTTTATTACCAGTCGACACTCTATTATTTGGATTTAATATAATCGGTGCAATTGCTATGAATTTAGCATATATTGTAGCGTAAATAAATGTAATGTAATGTAAAAAAATGATTTATTAAAAAAATAAAAAAATATAAATATTATAAAAAATATATAATTCAATAAATTAAAACTTTTTATAAATTAAAAGTTCATTTATAGTAGCTGTAGGGTCATTTGATTTAATTGCTCTTTTTGCTTTTATTTTATGTATATTATAATTACTATTTTCAAAATAATCATAAAGAAGTTTTGTATCAGAATTGGATAAAATAAATTTACAATTTAATTTTTTAATATTTTCAAACAGATTTTTATGTTTTTCTTCATTAAAACCATCTTCATTATATGTTACAAATGATGTACTATTTTCAGGAACATAAGGTGGGTCAAAATATATAAAATCATTTTTTTTAAATTTATATTCAAATACTTTTTCAAAAGATTGAAATGTAAAACTTACATTATATTTATTTAATAATGCGGAAATTTGATTTATTTCATTTTCATCAAATATAGAAGGATTTTTATAATTACCATATGGAACATTAAATCCATTTGGACCCATTCTATATAATCCTCTAAAACACGTTTTGTTTAAAAATAATAAATAGACAGAAAGCATTAAAATATGTGATTCATTTTTCTCTTCATTATTACACCCTTTTTAAGATAAATGGGACAGATTTTACGAAGTAAAATATGAGACCACTTATCTTTAAAAAAAATGCCCGACATTCGTCGGTTTAAATAACAATTAATGTTGCGAGGTTGAAGCAACATACTCTGTTGTAGGACTATCCGGAATAGTGGTGTGTGGTTCATCGGCTCCTACATTTAATTTTAGATCATAATTTCTACAATATTTTAATGGTCTTTTATAACTCACTAAATACGATTTTATGATTTTTTGATAATTTTGCACCGCATTTTTATCACGGTTGATACATCCAATACCTTTATTTTTCTCCGTATGGATTAGGACTGAATGGATCTTTTTATTGCTATTATCATCATACTTATTTTTAACTAACTCTTCATTTCGATAACTTAAACATGATGTTCTAAATTCATCCATTGTATATAATTTAAAGTTTTTCGCTAATAAACGCTTTAAACCAATACAAGGTGTACTCATAAAATTACGTTGAGATTTCGTTATATTCCAATTACCAATAATAAGTAATGGATTTTTTATTTTATTTTCATCTTTTATAGTGTATTTATTGCGTATATTATTGATTAATTTATTTTCAGTACGTTGTGTATTGATATATTTTCGTAATTCAAACTTTCTATATTTTTCTATTTTATAAAATTCTTTGAATATTACACTTAAACGTTCACGTGCTATAATATACTCTTTAAATGTTGCTAATTTACAACTTTTTGAATTACATAGACTTAATTCTGCTTCATATCTTTTAATATCATGCTTTAATTTTAATCGTTCATTAATTTCTTGATATTTTAAACGTTCCGTTTCAAAACACCGTTGTTTATTTGTATATTTCATAAATGATTTATGAGCATCCATCATATAAAGTAATGTATTCTTTCCGGGATCTATATAGACAAAATTATAATCTTCTTTTAAATCATTCATTTGTTCTTGTGTTAAATCTTCAAAATAATCAAATTCATTTACATCTTTCTTCTTCTTCTTTTGTTTGGGTGGATTTTTATTAAAAAATCGTTTATCAATAAATGTTATTGAAACACCTACTCCATCTGTTTGAATTTTATAATTAAACCGATAATCTTTATTTTCTTGAAAAACCTTTTTATTGATATTGAAAAATTCTTTCCATATTTGATGTTTATGATTTTCAATATCTTTTAAATACTTATTTTTATCTTTTAGATTACTTAATTCAATTAAACTCTTTGTATCAATGTCAATATATTTCGGTATAAATGAAGATCGTATAGGTAAAGCATTAAATGTTTTACGCCCTAAATCTTCTAATTCAATATTCATATTTAATAAACAAACTAAATATTTAAATGGGTCTTCTTTAATATCATAAAAGTAAGATTTATTGATATTTTCAAATTTTGGAATAATTCGCCCATATGCTTCTTTAATCCACGTATGATATATACTTTTACTTTGTAAAGTATTATTTAATAAATCGTTTTTAATTTCTTTAATTTCACCATTTAACTTTTTAACATATTCAATACGCTCTTCATCTTTTAAAGTTTCAATATGTTCTTTATGAGGCGTTTTAAAGATAGAGTTGATATAACGAAATAAGAAATTAAAATAATTTGTAGTGATTGAATTTTCAAAACACGTAATCATTGAGGTTGTTGAATAATTCAAAACTTGATTCATATTACTTTTATTATATAACTCCTTATCTTGAAGTAATATTTCAAAATGATTTTTATAAAAATCACTTAAATTTAGATCATACTCTTTATTGCTTTTTCGCCCTTTATTTGAACCTTTACTAACTAAATTAAAAACTTTTTTAATAAAATCTTCATCAATCTTTGGTAAATCTATATTATTTTCAAAATTATATAATATATAATATTTGATAAATAAGTAAGAACGAGAAATAATATCATTTGTCCTATAAACAAGATCTTCAATGCGACTTTTCATATATTCATCTTTAATAATAGATTTAAAAGATGTCTTATATGATTTATAAATAATATCAGGCGGTTTTTTGATATTCATTCTATTTCTAATAATTGTCAATATTTTATTTTTAAATATTTAAACGCAAAAAGAAAAACAATTTCCTAAATATTTAGGGTGAAACTCCTTTATATCCATTTTTTTATAAATAAAATTAAAAATAATTATTTAAAAAATAATTATCTTAAAGAGTAAAGTAGTAATAAAAAACAATACTAAAAAATGGAAATAGAAAATCAATCAAAATTTTATTGCGAACAATGTAATTTTAAATGTGATTTTCAAGTTTTTTATGATCGTCATTTAAAAACAAATAAACATATCAATGGTAAAATTACAAGGGTTCATACAAAACCACGAGTAAAGAAAGATCCAATTATATATACATGTGAAAAGTGCGATTTTACAAGCACTCATTTATATAATTATAAAACGCATATTTTAAATAATCATTCAAGTAATGAAGATAAAAAGAAAGAGTTTCCTTATTATTGTGAATGTTGTAATATTGGTATATTTGCGGAAAGTGTATTTAATAAACATTTATTATCTAAAAAACATGTAATGAAAAGTAAATAATTTACTAAAAGTAAATTTTTATATAAAATATAAAAAGTGATTTTCTATTTTATTATAAAGGATATAGACTTATAAAGAGTATAATAAAAAATGAGTACTATTCCATTTGAAAAGTCATTTGCTTCACATCCAAAATCACAATATTGGAGTGAAAAAAATATTGATGAAAATGGTAATAAAATTGATACCAAAAATGTTTTAAAAGGAAGTAATGAAAAATATTGGTTTAATTGTGATTGTGGACATGATTTTGATTGTAGTTTATCAAATATATTATTAGGAAGATGGTGTCCATATTGTAGCAAACCACCTAAAAAATTATGTAATAATCAAGAATGTAAAAAATGTTTTGAAAAATCTTTTGCTAATTATGAAGATAAAGATAAATTAGCGTGCTGGTCAAATCAAAATAAAAATAAAGATGGTGATATTATTACACCAAGAGATGTTTTTAAATCATCTGGTAAATTATATTTTTTTAATTGTAATAGTTGTAGTCATTTATTTGATATAAAATTAGATTCATTAAGACAAAAAAAATGGTGTAGATATTGTGTAAGTCAAGATTTATGTAATAAAGAATGTGAAATTTGCTATAAAAAATCTTTTGCTTCACACGAAAAATCAAAATATTGGAGTGATAAAAATGTTGATAAAAATGGTAATAAAATTAATACAAGAAATATTGTAAAAGGAAGTAATGAAAAATATTGGTTTAATTGTGATTGTGGGCATAAATTTGAAAAAATATTAAAAGATGTTTCAGAAGGTGGATGGTGTCCATATTGTTGTGTTCTATCACAAAAATTATGTCATGATAAAGATTGTAAAAATTGTTTAGAAAGATCATTTGCTAATTATGAAGATAAAGATAAATTATCGTGTTGGTCAAATCAAAATAAAAATAAAGATGGTGATATTATTACACCAAGAGATGTTTTCAAAAATGATAATGATAAATATTTATTTAATTGTTATTGTGGTCATTTAATTGAAAAAACTTTAAGTTCAATTGTAAGAGGAGAATGGTGTTGTTATTGTAGTAATCCACCTAAACAATTATGTAATAAAGAAGATTGTGAAAGTTGCTTTAAAAAATCATTTGCTTCACATGAAAAATCACAATATTGGAGTGATAAAAATGAATTAAAACCAAGAAATGTTTTTAAAAATAGTAATGATAAATATTGGTTTAATTGTAAAAAAGATCATGAATTTGAGAAAAGATTAGGTAATATTGTATCACAAAATTGTTGGTGTCCTTATTGTAAAAATAAAACCGAACAAAAGTTATTTGAAATATTACAAGTTGATTTTCCCGATCTTAAACATCAATTCAAAGAAGATTGGTGTAAAAATCCACTTACAAATAAGCATTTACCTTTTGATTTTGTATTAGAAAAAGAAAAGATCATTATTGAATTAGATGGTCGGCAACATTTTGAACAAGTTTCAAATTGGTCTACACCAGAAGAGCAATATGAACGAGATACTTATAAAATGGAATGTGCAAACCAAAATGGATATTCTATTATTCGCATTACCCAAGAAGATGTATTAAATGATACGTTTGATTGGTATAAAATGCTTAAAGAGAGTATTGAAACAATTATTCAAAAAGAGAGTATAGAAAATCACTTTATTTCATATGAAGAAGATTATACACATTTTAATTAAACCATATTTTTAAAATATAAATTATAAATAGATTATTTATAAATTATGACACATCATAGCATTGATTATAAAATTCACGCTATTAAATATTATAAAAAACATAAAAGTTTTAGAAAAACATGTTCTATATTTGGTTGTTCGAAATCATCTTTACAACGATGGTTAAATAAATATAGAAATACAAAAAGTTTAAAACGAAAAAAACGAATTGAAAAAGTAATCATACCAGATGAAGAAAAATTATTTGTAAAAGATTTTGTTAAAGATCATCCAAATATAACCGTTCAAATTATTACAAAAGAAGTAAATAAAATATTTGATAAAAAATATCATTATTTAAAAATGTATTATTTGTTAAAAGAATTAAAAATAAGTTATAAGAAACTACGCTTAAAATATTTCCCTAAAAAAGGTAATGAAAAAGAAGAATTATGTGAATTTTATAAAAGTTTATTAAAGGAAGATGTGAATAATATTATTTCATTAGATGAAACCGCAATTTATATCAATATGATAAAAGATTATGGTTATAGTAAAAAAGGAAGAAGAGCATATTATAAAACTTCTACATATCCATTTAAAAAATATAATTTATTATGTGCTATTAAAAATAATAAAATAATAGGTGCTGAATTATATGATAGTGCGTTAGATAAAGAGAAGTTTAAATTATTTTTAGAAAAGTTTGTAAAAAATAAATATGAAAATCACGTTTTGTTAATGGATAATGCTAAATTTCATCATAATAAAGAAGTAAAGGATTATATACGATCTATAAACAACCGTATTTTATATACTATTCGATATCACGCTGAAAATAACCCAATAGAAAACTTTTTTAATCAACTAAAACATTATATAAAATTAAAATCACCAGAAAATTTAGAAGAAATTGAAGAAACCATAGTTGAAATATTTGAAAATAAAATAAAAAGGCATCATTTAGAGAATTATTTTAAACATACCTTTATGAGAGGTAAAGAATTTATAAAAAAATGCCTTATAAATGAATAAATTTTTAAAGATAAGTGTCCCATTTATCTTAAAAAGGGTGTAATTAATTTATTATATTCTTGACGAATGTAATAAAAAAATAATTCTTTTGATTGTGTTGTATTTTCTTTTGTAATAGGATATACTATTTTTTTAGCATTTATTTTTGTATTAGCACATTTTTCATAATCTTCTTTTAGTAATTTTATTTGCTGAATAAATAATAAATGATTATTTTTAATCGTATTATAAAAATAAATTAAATTTTGATTATTATCATAAGCACATATTTTTCCTTTTATGATGATTTCTTTATTTTCAATTTTATTTAATAATTCGAATAACACAGAAGCACCTCCAATAAAAGGTTCATAATAATTATTTATTTCTTTTGGAAATAAAGGAAAAATAGTTTTTAATAATTGACTTTTACCACCCACCCATTTAAGTAATGGTTTTAAATGACTCATAATGATAAATATTCTTATATTCTTTATATTTTCTTATTACATTATTTTTATATTCTTTTTACTTTAAAAATAAATTTTTTATTTTTTTTATTTATTTTTATTTTTATAAAAAATTAAGTTTAAATTTGAATATAAAGAACTTCTCATAAAAATAGATATACATAAAATATTATTATTTTATAAAAGTTAAAAATGGAAAATAAAGAAGAAGTCAAAAATGATTCATTTGTTTTTGAAAACTATGAAACAAATGTTCAATTAAATTATTATGATAGTTTTGAAGATTTAAATTTACGCGAAGATGTATTACGCGGAATTTTTTCATTTGGTTTTGAACGTCCGTCACCTATTCAACGCATTGCGATTAAACCTATTATGGATGGTCACGATTGCGTGGTTCAATCTCATTCAGGTACTGGTAAAACGGCAACTTTTATTATTGGAGCGCTTCAATCACTCAATCTTGAATTAAAGGAAAGTCAAGTCATTATTATTACAAATACGCGTGAGTTAGCGGAGCAACATCAACGCGTTTTTAAATCACTTGCTGGTTTAACCAATGTTTCATCATACTTATGTATTGGTGGAGATATGTCAAATAAGTATATGTCGGGAAATATTCGCAATGAAGTGATTATTGGAACACCCGGTCGTATTTGTGATATGATTAAAAGAAAGTATATTGATACAACTCATATTAAATTAATGATTGTAGATGAAGCGGATGAAGTCCTTTCATCAGGATTTAGAAAACAGGTTTCGGCAATTTTCCGTTCAATTGTTGACCCTAATTTCCAAACCATACTAATTAGTGCAACAATTCCTGAAGAAATGAGTGAATTAATTAAGCATATATTAAAACCTCAATATGTATCTATTTTAGTAAAAGATGATGATTTAACCTTAGATGGTATTAAGCAATATTTTATAGAAATTAGTGAGCAATATAAAATGAACGCATTAGTTGATATGTTAAACAATATTCGTATTTCTCAAGGTGTTGTTTATTGTAATAAGAAACAAAAAGCAGATGAAATTAAGCATATGTTAAATCAAGAAAATTTCAAATGTGATGTATTACATAGTGATTTAATGCCCAAAGAACGCAAAGCTGTATTAAACAATTTTGTAAATGGTAACAGTCGTATTTTAATTACTACGGATGTTATGGCACGTGGTATTGACGTTCAACAAATTTCAATTGTTATCAATTATGATATGCCAAAACATCCTCAAACATATATTCATAGAATAGGTCGTAGTGGTCGTTTTGGTCGCAAAGGTTTAGCAATTAATTATGTAGGAAATAATGAAATGCCTATATTATCAAATATTCAAAAAACATACAATACTCACATTTATCATTTACCTAAAGACCTTCATTCATTAAATGGTTAATATCATCCTCTTTAAATAAAATAAATTTATATATAATGTACAATATCAGAATTAAAATATACAAATTTTGTAAATAAATTTTGTAAATAAATTTTGTAAATAAAATAAATTTATATAGTGTAAATAAAAAATGATTGTTTATAAAGAAAAATATTATTATACAATAGTAAAATAATATAACAAATGTATATTCCCAATACTTATTCTGACTCTCAATTAGATGTAGCAATATTACCTAATGCTATTTATGCTGATGTATTATCTCGTAATTTAGCAAACGTTAAAAGTTATGTAATTGCGAATCCATCTATTATTCAACAACTTGCTTTTTTAAACCGTGCTTTCCGTTCTGCTTATACTTATATTGCTCGTGGCGGTTCTGCTAATAGTTATAATTTAACATATGAATCTAAATTTGGTGTTGATAATTCAGTAGCTATTGTAACATTAAACCCAAATCAATTATATAATATGTATCGTTATACAGCAAATACTCGTTTTACAAATTCCAATGTATCTTATTTCATGAGTGTTGCGTTTGGTATAGCAAATCAATTACAATCAGCTAAACGCACTATATTAAATAATGGTTTAGTATGCGTCAATTGTGATTTATTACCTATGATACAAAACCCTCAACAATTAGCTACAAATGATAGTGCTCGTGTATTAAACTTTATCATTGAAAATAAAGGAAGTACATGTGTTTCCGGAGATTTATATAATTTAGAATGTGGTGGTTCAGGACAAGCTATTTAAAATATTTTTTAAGGTATTTTATTTTTTTTGCGTTTATTTTTTTTATTTTAGGAATTTTAATTATTTTATAAAATAATTATCTAAATAAAAAGTATATAAAAACTTAAAAAAAATGTATCAAAAAACTGGTTTTATGGGAAGACATTTAGGATATGTATTAGATAAAGGTAATCAAATAAATCCTTTAGGAAATGGTAGATGCCAAATTTTAGGTAGTAATGGTGGTACAGTTCCTTGTAGCGAAATTATAAAAGATGGTGGTAAAAAGAAGCGTACTACCAAAAAGAAAACCACTACTAAAAAGAAAACAAGTACTACTAAAAAACGTGTTACTAAAAAGAAATCAACTACTCGCAAATAAATAAAAAATAAGTTAAATATCGCTTTTCTATATAATAATTTTTATATAGAAATGATAGTAGAAAATATTTTTAAAATAAAAATGTATCCTTTTCAATTTTATACAAATATATGCTCTTTACTTTTTTTAACCACTCTTTTCCATTATCCTCTCCAATACATCAATCTTGAAAATAAATATTTTGAACGTTACAGTGTGAATTTAATGCGCTCCGTTTCTTGTTTTATGGTTTTTACAGAAGCACTTGATATATTAGTTACACACGGTTTTCAAAATCATTGTACTTCACTCCAACTTCAAGAAAATATTGATTTGTTTTACTTCTTTTTAGCATATATTTATTATGATACAGTACTATTAATGTATCAACATTATTTAGGTTTAGAGAAAAAGTTGCGTTATGATTTATTATTACATCATTTATTAGCATTATTTTCATTAACCTTTATTCAAAATTATGAATTATATTCTTTTGTTCCATATATATGTTTATCGGAAGGAATATCCATTGTTTCTGGAGTCAAATTATTAGCAAATATATTTAAACATAATCTAATTGCGAAATATTGTATAAATTATCGTCTTTATTTTTTAACTTACTTTCGTATGGCGTTATTATGGCCATTTATTGCCTATCAATTTTATATTCAAATAGATAATAAAGAATGTAATGGCGAAATATTTAATTATGAAAATTTTGGATATGTTATGATGGCTATTATGATGATATATAGCGCTGAATATTTATGGTATGTGCGTGGTAAGAGTGAATTGAAATATATTAATAAATAATTTATGAGGTGTTGAGTATTACTCAACTTTTTTATTTTGTTTTTTTATTTAACAAATGATTTTTTTTAGTCATTATACTCCTCCATTTCTGAATTCATATAACTACCATTAAATTTAGAGATTAACAGATTAAAATAATCAGGACCAAAAAGAGAACAAATTTCGGGACTATTGATTCCGGCTGTTCCAGTAATTCCAGTCCAATTTCTACGTGTTTCTTTGTAATAAAGTCTAAAATAAACAATGCCATTATGGAACTTTTGTTCAACAACTTCAAAGAGATGTGTTTCAATTTTTTCACGAAGATTTTGAGGAGTAAACTCTTCATTTTTTAGTGAAAAAAGTGTCATTTCGTACTCATTATCATCACCATAGGAACCTGAAAAAAGAGCTTGAAGCTTAATTCCAATAAAATCAGTAATAGGTTTACCATCGTGAGACCAATTGGTATCAAAATCGGTTACGTTAGAAGTCATCTTTTTAGAAAGACAATAGTATGTAAACCGAAGGTGTGTATTTATTTATATAAAACAAATCATAATATAAATAGAGTTGTAAATTTTTTTTGTTAAAAAAAAATATATAACGTAAACAAATAATTTATTTGTTTTATCTAGAATATATTTTTATAAAATATATTTTTTATAAAAATTTATTAAGAAAATAAAGATAAAGTTAAAATAAAAAATATTAATCTAAATTAAATATAGATTTATATATAATAAATATTAATATGGAATATTTAGCTTCGGCAAGTATACTTGGATTAGGATATATGTTTCAATCTGAAGGAAGAAAAGAAAAAAATAATAAACAAAAATATGTAACACAAAATGTGAAACTATCGAAAGTACCAACTTCTAAAAATGGTTATGATTCAAATCGTGCTTTTGAAACTTGGCAAAAAGAGCAATCTATGGCTGATGATTTAAAAGCAAAAAGTGCCAAACCTCAAGATACAAACATTATTACTGCGGGTCCTCCTTATAAAGAAATATATAATAAAGTTGATTATTCAGAAACATCCCTTCCGATTGAATTTAATCAATTTTCATCTTATGAATCATCTTTTGCTGATTTAGGTGACCCTGAAAAATCGTCATTATTACCCAAAAATCTTAGTGTAAATAACAAACAAGTTCCTGAAAGTGGTGGTTTTAAAGGAATTTCTTTAACAGGAGATGCGATTAATCCAAATACGTTTACACATAATAATATGCAACCTTTTTTCGGTAGTGGTGTGAAACAAAATTTAGATGAATTTGCCACACGTGGTATTTTTGAAACATTTACAGGTACAAATGATAATTATCAAAAGAAAAAAGAGCAAGGCTTATTATTTGAGCCCCAAAAAAATGTTACAAACGTTTATGGTACATCCAATCTTGATGGTTATATGTTAGACCGTTATCAAGTTTCTCAAATACGTAGTAATGAAACACCTGTTGAACGCACTTATGTAGGACCCGGTTTAAATCAAGGTTATACAGCAACTCCATCAGGTGGTTTCCAACAAGCCGAAACTTTAGATTACATTATGCCTAAAAGTACAAATGAACTTCGTGTGAAAACCAATCCTAAATTATCCTATTACGGTCGTATTAATTCTGGACAAAAGATTGCTAAACCCGGAAAGGTTGGTACTGTTTTCAAAAATCGTCCTGATACATTTTATATTCAAAATCCCGACCGTTATCTTACCACAACAGGTGCTGTTACTGCTCAAGCCATTCGCCCATGCCAAATTGTTAAATTCACAAATAGAAAAACAACGACCACGAAAAGTCATAAAGGTCCTGCTGCACCTGTTAATGGTACTCGTATTGCAGTACGTGGTAAATATCGTGTTTCTGATAAACCTCAATATGAAAGTACAGGTCCTCGTAACGCTACTTTAAACGGTTTATGGAATTTATTAGGATTTGGTAGTGATGATAAAGAGCGTCCAGACGATTATGGTAAAAAAGGTCTTAATCTTGGTTCAAATAATCGTACGGATTACGGTGCCAAAGGAACAAATGGTAACCTAAAAGGTAATGAAAAAGGAGTAGCTCGCAATGGGCAAAGTGCAAATGAAACCAAACGTCAAAGTATAGAAGATAGTAAACGTAATGGTAATATGGGTCTTTCAACTTTTAAATCTAAAGTATATGACCCTAATCATAAAGCCAAAACAACTGTTCGTGAAACAACAGAAGATAATGATCATAATGGTCAACTTAAAGGACCTAATCGTGGTAAAGTTTATGACCCTGAAGATGTTGCTAAAAATACGGGTCGTCAAACAATTGAAGATAATGACCATTTTGGTAATATGAATCAAAGTCGTTATGCTGGTAAAGCATATGATCCTAATGATGTAACTCGTAATACTGGTCGTCAAACGATTGAAGATAATGACCATAATGGTCATATTCGTGGTCCTAATCGTGGTAAAGTATATGATCCTAATGAAGCTGTTCGTGATACATTACGTCAAGATACAGAAATAAATACACATAATGGTAATATGGGTCAAGGTCGTTATGCTGGTAAAGCATATGATCCTGATGATGTTGCTAAAGATACATTACGCCAAGATACTGAAAATAATAATCATAATGGTAACTTAAGTGGCGGAATGGGTGTTAAAAAGGGTAAAGTATTTGACCCTAATCAACATCTTAAAGATACAACTCGTCAAGATACTTCAGTATATTATGTTGGTAATCAGGATGGTGATGAAGTAGGTGGTTATCAAGTTGCTGAAGTAGAAGCACCAAATACAATGCGTCAATTTACATCAGTTGAATATACAGGTAACGCTGGAAATAGTGGTACAACCAATGTTCAAATGAGTCGTGATAATGCAGGAAATATGAATGTACGCTCTGCTCGTTCATCACAAGACCGAGGATATACACCTAATGCACAAGGAGCAAATAGACGTGGAGAAATACCAACAATGAATACGAAGAAAGTAGGAGATATTCAAAGCGCTTATTTAAATGAACGCGGATTACAACCATCTCAAATTTATAACTCTATTCCTCAAGTCAATCCATTTAATGAAACTACATTAAAGAATAATGTACCCAATGAACCATTGGAATTCAGAAATTGCGATCCTCATCTTTTAAAATCCTTCCTCGAAAATCCATACACTCAATCGCTTCAAAGTTGGGCTTAATTTATAACCATAGCCAGTAATAAACATTTAAAAATTATTTATAAATAAATTTATTTATAAAAATATAATTTGTAAAAAAAATAGTATATAAATATATTATTTATAAAATAAATATTTTTTAATAAAAATAATCATTTTGAAAAATGATTATCATTATTTTCGTAATGTATCTAAATAAGTAAGTTCAAGTAAATTAGGGTCAATGGGTTTACTTTCATTATCAATAAATGTTTTTTCAATATCATCAAAATCTTCCACATTTTCTACACTTTTATATTCTTTTACTATTTCATCTTCATTTGTTTGATTTACTTGTTTAAACATATATTCTTCATAAGAAATATCATTATATTCATAATCTTCAACTTCTTCAACTTGAGCATTTTTTGTATCTATTTTTAAAAAACCACCATTATCACCACCATCTTCACTCGGTGCCCAATGAAACATAAAAATACCGTCTACTATATATATATCAACCATACTATCAAATTCAATATATTGACCAATTTCATTCATTTCATCTATTTTTTTATCATTTATTTTAAATTCTTTTTCTTCACCATCCGTTAATTCATTATAAAAATCACATAATTCAATGGGAACAATTCCTAAATATTCACTTTCTACTTCATATTCATGTTCAAATGAATCACTATAACGATTCTTACCACCAAATACTTTATCAAAAACAATTGTATATTCTACATCATCTTTTTCTAATGTTAAAACTCCATCTTCAATATTATCATAAACAATATCTGTATATTTATGGTTTAAACCATAAAATATATCACCAATAAAATAAGCACCACTTGGAAGTGAATGCTGAATTACTTTGCGGTTGGGATTATGTGTTAAATTAAGCTCCATTATAAGAATAAGAAACCGCTTCGGTTTCTTATGAACTTCCCGCTATAAAAATAAAATGTTTTAATATTCATTTTTTTATATTTGTTAACAAAATATTTTTATTAAATAATATTAGAATAAAAGAATATGAAAATAATTCAAATTTTATATAAAAATCCTTATTTATACTTTTATTAGCAATCATTCTTATTTTATTTCTTATTTTATTAAATATATTACATACATATGTAACTAAAAAAGAAGTCATTATTATTATTAAAGAAAAAAAGATACTTATGTTTCACGTAGTCGTTATACAACTTCAAATAATTATATGATTATTGATACAAATAATAATTATTATATATATGATTATACTTATTTTTTACAAGGTATTGGATTACAAAAGAAACGTTATGCTGATTCATTTGATTTGAAAAATGGTGACAAAATCAAAATTACTTATTATGGAATCTTCCAAAAATATATATTAGATTTTGAAAAAATATAGCATATTTTACAAAATAATCTGGTCTCATATGAGGTATATAAACAAATTACATAAACAATATAATGATGATATTATCATAAAATAAATATTATAAAAATAAAATATACCAGAAAAATGAATATATTAAAAATAAATATTTAATTATTTTTAATATTTATAATAATTAGAAGATAATATAAAATGGATTATATGTTATTAGGTTTATTTTTTTTAATTTTAATTATAATATTTAGTCTTGTATATTTAAACAATACTATACGTAAATATTTTAATTTAGCTAAAATTAAAACAGTACCAGATATACTAAGTTTATTCTATTTTTTACATAAGTTTTTTATTTGGTTTATTGGTACAATTATATTTCTTTTATTAACAAATTATATAACAAATAAACCTCTTTCTCTAATTATTATAATATTTTATATTATATTTATAATATTTTCACCTCCAACATATGAAATTACAAATAACTATAATTCAAAATATCATAATATATTATTTAAGTATAAATATGGGTTACTACATAATTATAATATTATTACTTTAATACTTGTATTTATGGTAACTTTTATGATATATTATATATATATTACATATTATAAAAAAGAAGACATTTTTAAAATTATTGAAAATAATAAAATTTCAAAAGATAATAAAGATAAAAAAGATATTAAAAAATAATTTATTTTATAAAATTTTTTAACAAATTGACTAAAATCATTGTACTTGAAAATAAATCTATTTTCAATACACTAAATAATGTTTCATCATAATATTTATCTTCATAAAATTTACTCATAAACATTTTACTTACATACTCTTTATTTTTATATACTAAAAATGTTTCAATATGTGTTGTTATATATATTAATGTTTTACATAATATTGGATGTGATTCGTGTAAATAATCATATAAAAAAATGCGATTTTTTAAAAATATTTTTTCTAATTCAGATTCTAATAAACTCGTATTTTGGGGATTTTGGTTTATTAAATAAGTATAAATGGTATTGATATTATTTTTTTTATCTTGATAAATATCACAAATATCATCATAACATTGAATTATAAATGCTTTTTTAGCATTTTCTTCAATCATTTCTTTATTTTGTTTTTTTAATTTTAAATTAGACATTAATATAAAAAAATAAATGGTTAAATACGATTTTGAAAATGTTTCTTTATAAATATTATTTAATTTATCTTCTTTTATACCTTTTTCTTTTTTTGATGTATTGTTTAATGATTCAAATAAATATACCATAAAATCGTATAAATAATCATAACTTTTAATATCATATATGCTTACTAATTTATCAAAATAATGTTTAAAAGCAATATAATCATTATTTTCGAATTCATCACTTGGAATAGAGCACGATTTATTTACAAATGTATGATGACAAAAATATAAAAATTTTTGTCGCACATTTTTTTCAAATGTTTCTTCATCCATATATTTATCAATTAATAAATAACACATAATTGAAAATTGATAATTTTCAGTTGGTATTTCTATAAATGTTTTTATGATTTTATTTATTTTATATAAAAATATTTCGCTTTCATCTTTTAAAAAACCAGATACTATTTTTGTTTTTGTATAGGATGATACTAATGGAAATATTGAATATATAGGATAAAAGAAAAATATACTCATCATACGAATTAAATCATCATCATTTCGAATAAACGTTGTAATTTCATTCTTTAAAAAAGGAGTAATAATAGATTTGAATTTAATATATAATTTTTGATTTTGAGAAAAGTTTGTTAATAATAGTTCTTTAATGATTCTTAAAAATTTATCTTTATCACATAGTGTTGAAAATGAAAATACTTGTTCTTCAATACAACTTTTTAAATAATGATAAATTGTTTCTTTTTCAATATTACTAAAAGTAAATTGGTTTAAATAATCATTTATAATTTCTTTTTTTTCATTACTTATTTCTTGATTATACCAACCAAATGTATTTTTAAAATATGTATCTATTTTTTTAATTTCATTGATTTTTTTATTTATTTTCTTTTTTTTAAATATGTTCATTTATAATATACTATACTATTTTCTTTTATCTTTATTTTTTATTAAAAATAAACTTTTTATAATAAAATAAAAAAAAATGATTTTTATTTCTTTTATCTTAAAAATAACTTTATTGAATAATATACAATAGTATACTATTCAATTAATATGCCTCGTCTTCAAACGATTTATAATCAACATGCTTTTGTACGCATTATGCAAGTATGTACCCCACTCGCTTTAACAACATATGCTTATGTAACATATCAAAAGAAAAAAGATATTAAAAATTAAAACATATATGCTACACCATACATTGAATTATTATAACGAAGATAATTCATTTTACCTAAATTATCATCATAAAATTCGATTTCATAATTTTCATTTTTAGCTACATTATTATTTACAAGAATAAGTTTAAATTCAGAAGTGTTTAATTTAGGAGCACTCATAATAATTTCTCGCGTTTTAGTAATTTCTTCATATTTAACTCCATATGCTTGACATACACATTCATCATCCATATCCCAATATTCAACTAATTTACTTGTATCTTCAGAAGCAATTTTTTCAATATATTCTTCTTTTTCAATAATACAATCTTTATAAATAAGAGTATTATTATACACAAAATGAAGCTTAAAAGAGTGATATGAAGTATTAGAAAGAGGGATTGTTTTATTTAGTTTATATTTTGATAAAATATTTTTATGGTTTTGAACATATTCTTCAATTTCATTTTTATTCCATACAAAAACGCGTTGTTCACCAGCTGTAATAACAATTTTATCTAAATATTTTGGAACATTTTGAATATAAATTTCAGATAGCATTCCAGAATAATTACTTAAATTAAATGTTTTCGTAATCGGGTCATTTATATTTTTAATAACATTATTTTTTGATTTTTTAATACTAAACTCATCATCTTTAATAATAATTTCCATTTTTGTTGGTTTCTATTTATATATGTAAAAACTCCTTTATATTCATTTATTTTTAATATATTTGTGGTTACAATTTATTTACGTTTATAAAATAAGTAAAAAAATGATAGATAAAAAAATATGTAAAATAATTATAATTTATAAAAAATAAAGTTTTAACTCACAACATTTAAAAACAACGAAGCTAAAATGCCTCGTAGTTATGAGTCTTATCGCAATAAGCGATTTGAAGACGGAGCAAATGCGATACTAGGTATTCCAGTGCTTGCTCCTACATTGGTGGTTGTAAGCGCTGTTCGGATTCCTGGTGGAATCATGACTCTTAACCCAGATATGGTAGGTCTAGGTATATTTGGACTTGTGTTCAGCCCCTTCATCATTTTGACCGCTTTAGGAGGTGACCCTACAATTATTGATGTAATTAAAGGTCGCTGTTAAAAAACGGTACTATTTGTTTCTGTTATATATAAAAAAATAAAAAAATAAAAAAACAAAAACAAAAAAATCATAAATATTTATTTTTACAAAACAGATATAGATGCTATTTTTGATATTCTTCCTTTACCAAGGCCAATATATCCATTATATATATTGATATATTCATTTTTGTATAAAATTTGAATCTTTTCTTTTAATTCATTTATGGAAGTATATTGATTTTCTAAATCTTTATATTTAGGCGAAGCATCATATACAATATATGATTTTCTGCTATAAAAATCACCTACTTTTATTTCTTCAAAAGTATTTGGTTGGTATATATTGATTTCAAATTGTGTATTTGTTTCTTCTTCTAATTTTTTATGTAATTTTTCAAATTTTTTAATATATTTTTGTAAGATTTTAGTTTTAGAATCTTCCATTTTTATTTTATATTATTATTTTTATATTATTATCATATTTTTTATCATAAATATAAACGAAAGATTTTCTACAATAACAACAATGATTATCTTTTTTATATTCACAATATTGTAACCAACAATGATGATGAAGCCCATGTTTACATGTTTTACATTTTACAAATGGTTTATCGTCACTTTCTATATCAAAACATATAATACATTCTTGATTATTTTCTTGAGTATTACTTTTAGTATATAATTTCAAATAAAAATCAATACATCGTTCGTGTGCCTTAATTTTTGAAACATCTAATGCTGAAATGAAAAGACCAGATGGTTCTTTCACACGTGATAGCGCAACATATGTTTGCCCTGCTTCAAAAATATCTTTTCCAATATTTAATTCAACATAATCTAAAGTACATCCTTGTGTTTTATGAACAGTTAATGCCCATGCCAACATGAGTGGCATTTGTTTTTTAGAAACGGCTTTTCCATTTTTATCTTCGTGATTCCATATTTCATAATCAATCGTTACTGGTTTTTCAATATTTAAAAATTTAACAATTGGAATCTTTTCTTCTAAACCTTTATCATCTTTTCGTATTATAAAATCAACAATAATTCCGCGACTTCCATTTACCAATTTTAAATCATTATTATTTACTAAATACATGACTTGAGCACCCACTATTAAATCCAAATGGTCTTCGCAATTAGTTCCTTCGTTGATTAAATGAATATATCGTTCTTTTTCATATTCTTCCACGTTTTTTGAAAATGTATATGTTGCGTGATAATGTACGTGATTTCCATCTAATTTCATTAACTCATTTTGATTATAATTTGCTACTTGTTTGCGTAATGGAAAAATAAGTGTTGGAATAATACCATCTTCTCTTGAAATTTTACCTTTTTTCAATATATTATTTAAATATGTTTCGACCATTTCATCGACAAACCCAATACGAATTTTATTTAATATATGTTGGAATTCTTCATCTTTTTGTCTTACAATTTGGTCTAAATGATATATTTCTAAGTCAAGTCGCCTCCAACATATTGCATCAAAACAAAAGATATCACTTTTTACAGGAGGTAATTGAAGAAAGTCACAAAATAATACTACTCGAATTCCACCAAATGGATCTTTATTTCCTCGTAACCTTTGTCCTAAAATAGACAATTTATCTAATAGTTCACCACTCATCATTGAAATTTCATCAATAATTAACACTTTTGCTTTTTTCCAACGATTATAAGCACCACGTTTGGTTGGATTACTACGGATTTTTTCAACATAATAATCAATACTTTTAGAACCATCTTCAATACCAGACCAAGAGTGAATAGTAATGCCAGAAATATTCATAGAAGAAATACCAGTAGTGCTTGTAATGTAAATAGATTCATCATCCATATTTCCGAAACAATTTTTATCAATATAATAACAATAAAAAGCTTTGAGTAATGTTGATTTACCGGTACCAGCAGGGCCAGTAATCAATATATTGGAACTATTATTAGATAAAGCATCAAAAGCGCGCTTTTGATCATTCGTATATTGAATATTTTTATAATCAAGATAGGTAACATTTATTTTTTTTTTCTTTTTTTCATTTTCTTTTTCTGCTACTTTGTTTGCATATTTCTTTTTTTCTTCTATTAATGATAAAAAATTATTCTTATTCACATTATTTGTTAATTGTGATTTAAAAGAAAAAATATTATTTGAACTCATTTTCCCATATTTTATATATATAAAATATGAATACAAAAATAAAAAAAATCATTTTTTTTCTTTTTTAAATAAATATTATTTTATATAAATAAGTAATATAATGAAAATAATAAATAATATAAATAAAGATATTTGATAAATATATATGGAATTAATTATATTTTTTTCTTTTTTATAAATATAATCAACATCTATAATTTTACTCATTTTTGAATATATCAATGATTCTATATATATAAAATATAATAAAAGAAGTAAAAATAAAAATATTAAGAAATTAAAATAAATAGTGCTAAAATAATTAATATCATCCATGGAATAAATGTATTTCCACTCTTTTCAGAATTTTTTTGTATAAAATCAATGGTTTGTTTATTCATTGAATATGAAAGAAAATTTGAAGTATTTGTTTCAAAATTATTAAAATATAATAATCCTTTTTTATTTTTCTTGTTTTTGTTCTTATTTGTGTTATTATTTTCATTATTTTCATTATTTTCAAAATTTAATAAAAATGAAATATTATTTCCATTATTATTTAAAGAATTTTTTATATTTATATTTTTTTTAGAATTACTATTTTTTAAATTATTATTTTTAGAATTACTATTTTTTAAATCATTATTTATAGGATTTTTTGAATTATTCATATTTTATAAAATCAATATTTCTATTTTAATAAAAGATAAAAAATAAATGATATATAAATTAATTTTTGGATATAAAGAATTGCGTATTTATAAAAAGATATTTATCTTAAAAACAAATAGATTTTATAAAATAAATTTTATATAAAAATGGATACATCTTCTATGATTGAAGCAAAAAAAGAGTATACTTCTCAATTACAACAAATTTTAAGTCCACGTATTTACGAACGTTTTAAATTTATTTTTGATGGAACTATTGAAATTATTAAGAAAGAACTTTCGATGAACCATATTCAAAATGAAAGTGTTGTTAAAATTTTCCAAAAACAACTTTCATCTATTAAAGATTGGAATGAAAGCAGTATTATTGAAGAATATGAACGTATTAAGCATCGTTCTAAATGCAACTATTTAGATAAATTAATTAAAGCTGTTATTATTGCAAATATGAAAATATTAAGCACAATCCAATATGGTGGTAAACGCAAATCAAAAATTCAAGTACATATTCCTACACCTACACATTTTATTCATAAATGTTATATTGAATGTGCTAAAGAAATTTATAAAAACCCATATATTTTTGATATGTCAACATCATTATCTTCTAAAGAAAAACATCAAAATCTTCGTGATAGTTTAATTTTAATTGATAATGGTATTCATTCCGCAATTCGTCAACTTCTTCCTATTAGCGATTTACTTGAACAAAATTTTAATAGTGATGATGAAGATGATGAAGAAAGTGTTGATACTAAAAGTGCAAGTGAAATGAGTGGTGGTTCTGAGGAAGAAGAAGAAAGTAGAAGAAGTAGAAGTGATTCAGACTCTTCACAAACTTCTGTTGATTCTACTGCTTCAGGTGTTAGTTCATTAAGTTCTACTTCATCTGCTTTAGAAGAAGAAGAAGAAGAAAACACTTCTGTTATTTCAACCGGATCAACAACATCATCTGGATCATCTCAATCACTTGGATCTAAAGTTGGTTCTGTATTAAATGATCAATCTATTCAAGATATTGATATAAGAATTGGTGGTGATAGCGAAACTCAAACACTGCTTGCTGGAGCTGTTGCCGAGCGTGCTGAAGAACATCAAACAAATTTCGAAAATAGTGAAATTAGTCCAATTTCTCAAAATTCTTCTCAACAAGTTCAACAAACTCAACAAGTTCAACAAACTCAACAAGTTCAACAAACTCAACAAGTTCAACAAACTCAACAAGTTCAACAAGAAGGTCAAAGTGGTGGATTTTTAGGAGCATTATATAATACTTTCGCAAGTAGCAAAAATATTAAACCTGATGCTGCTGATGCTCCTGCTCCAATAAAACCTGCATCACAACCATCATTTATGGTAGGAGGAAATAGTAATACTGCTGTTGAAGAAGTTAAACAAATTGTTTATTCAGGAAATGCTGTTCCTAAAGGATATCCATTAAGTAATACAACACAAACACCTGTTGTACAAACAGAAGCACCTGTTGTACAACAATTCGGTGGTGAAAAACCATTATTTGATATGAATAAATCAATATATCCACGTAAAATAGAATCAATATCAGGAGGAAGATCTATTAAAAGTAATAAAAGCCAAAGTCAAGGAAAAATTATTAAAACAATTCATAGACCGTTAGGAACACATAATGGATTATCATTAAGGGAAATGAAATATGGTGTACAACAAAAGATACCTGAATATGATAATATTTCTGTAAAATCAAGTAATTCTATAAAATCAACACATTCAGTAAAATCAACAAATTCAGATGATTTTCATTTTTAGAAAATAAATAATAATAAAATAAAGTTAAAAGAATCATTTATTAAATAATTATTTAATAAGTTTATATTTGAAAGAAAGTTTCTTAAATATTTTTAGAAAAGAAAATTATAGAATAAAATGTTTTCAAATATAATGAAATCAATACAAGATAATTATTTGTTATGCTCAGCAATTATTTTTATTTTATTACTTATTGTATATGCTTTAGTATATAAGAAAAATAATCAAAAACCTATTAAAAATAATAAAGAAGATAATGAAAATAAAGAAAAATTGATTTCATATACTTTTTACTTTATTTTTGCTTCACTTGGTATTTATGCCCTTTATTTAATTTATATTAAATATATTAAAAATGCATCAAAATCAATGATTGGAGGTGGTAATCAAGATTATGAATTAGCTTCAAATGTAAGAATTAGTGGTGAAGATGTTGATATTGGATTTTTAGATTAAACGAAAAGATACGTTACTTTATTTTTCGTAAAAAATATATACGTAAATAACTTTTATTATACTTTATTACCATTTTAGGTAATAAAATATGTAAATTCGTTTAAAAATACTTAGGAAAAAAATATTATAATATAGTAGAAATAAAAAATTTATTTTTTTTTTAAACTTTTTAATTTTCATTTTTTAATTTTTAATTTTTAACTTTTATTTTTATCAAAATGAGTTTACAACTTAAAAAATTCGATATGAAACGTATTAAAGATGACCAAGTCGTCGTCTTAATTGGTAAACGTAACACTGGTAAATCTTTCATGACTCGTGATTTACTATATTATCATCAAGATATTCCAAGTGGTGTTGTTATTTGCCCTACTGAAGGTGCTAACAAATTCTACACATATATGGTTCCACCTATATTTATTCACAAAGAATATACACCAAAAATCACAAACGATTTTGTAAAACGTCAACAACAATTAACCTTTAGAATCCAAGGTGGTGAAAAAAATATTGACCGTCGTGCTTTTTTAATTATGGATGATTGTTTATATGATAATGATTGGAAAAAAGATAAACGCATTCGTGAAATTTTTATGAACGGTCGTCATTGGGGTATTATGTTTGTACTTCTTATGCAATACGCCATTGGTATTCCTCCTAATCTTCGTACCAATATTGATTGGGTATTTATACTAAGAGATGCTTCTTATCAAAATAGAAAAAAACTTTATGAATGCTATGCTTCTATTTTTCCTACTTTTGATATGTTTTGTCAAACAATGGATCAATGTACAGATAGTTACGGTTGCTTAGTTATTGAAAATTGTTCTAAATCCAATAAATTAGAAGAGCAAGTATTCTGGTATAAGGCTGATGCTCATCCAGATTTTAGAATTTGTTGCCCAGAAGCTTGGAAATTTAGTGAATTAAATTATGTAGAAGAAAATAGTGATGATGATGAAGGTTATGAAATGATGTATCAAAAAAAGAATAAACCGAAAATGACTGTAAAGAAACTTTATTAAAAAGAATTAACATCTAAAGTGATTCATCTTTTAAGAAAAAAAATGAATCGTAAATAAAAATATATAAAAAAATGATTTTTTTTATATACATATTATAAATAAAGTATAAAAATAAATATATAAAATATATTTATTTTAATAATGAATAATCAAGATATTATATGGTCAGTATCTTTAATACCTTATCACAAAGATTTAGGATATTTAATGTGTGAAGAAGTACGTAAAGATAAATTTACTAATATTACTTCTACTCAAACACATCCTTTAGGTGGTAAAGTTGAAAAGAGTGACCGAGATACTTTATATTCAGCAATTCGAGAATTTGTTGAAGAAAGTAAAATTGATATTATTTTAGAAAAAGAAAGAATAAAAGCTAATAATTTTAATTCTATTTATGATGATATTGAATCAATGTTATCATATAAATATTATGACATTATTGTTGGAAAAAATATAACTTATGATGAAATCAAAAAACGTAAATATGTTCAAAATAAGATTCATAGATTTTATATTTGGGATATTACATATTTATATGGTAAAATAATAATAGATATTATTAACTTACCATATATGTATAATTATTTAAATAAAAATATAAAAGATAATGTATTATCCATTTTTTGGGTTACATATAATAATTTATTTTATATTCAAAATAAATCATCATTGGTAGATAAATTTTTATTGCTATAATTATTTAATTTATTAAAAAAAATTAAGAAAAAAAAGATTAATGTCTAAAGCGATTTATCTTTAAAAAAAATGAATCGTAAATAAAAATACATAAAAAAATGATTTTTTTTTATTAAATATTATAAATAAAGTATAAAATAAATATATAAAATATTTATTTTAAGTAAATAATTCATTTAATTAAGTTAATTAAGTTAAAATGGGTCAATATTGGAAAATTTTTAATATTTCAAAAGGAAAAGCAATGTTTTTATATGATGCTGCGAAATATTGTGAAAAGTCAATTGAAATTGATATACTTCTTTATTTGCTCCAAAATGACTGGAAAGATAATAAAATTGTTATGATTGGAGATTATGACCAAACAGTTGAATCTGCTCAATTTGCGACCGAATTTTTAGAAAAATATGGTTTAACCACAATTGATAAAGACGATTATACAATGAATAATCTATTTTTACTTCATAGTGAAGATCTATTACCTAAAAGTGCGTATCGTGGTTCTAAATTAGATATGACTTATATGAATATTGAATTACAACGAAAAATAATTAGTTATTTTCAATCGATTGGAAAACTAAAAAAAGATACATTTTATTATGAATTAAATCCTCATTACTTTATTTTAGATAAACACCAACCACTTAATGAAGATAATTTAATTGAATATAAACCGCTTCAAACCGAAGATGAATATGCTTTTATTGATCATACTTCTAAAGAATATGTGCTTTTTAATGTTCCATTCTTTCATGGATTTTATGACACTCGTACTAAAAAAGCTCTTACTATGAGTATTATTCAATATAATCATCTTGTACAAGATATTGTACTTGGTTTAATTACGAATAATAGTGAATTTAAAGATAAATTAAGTTGGCACGGACGTTTTGCTGGACATAAACTTTCATTTGAAAAAATGGAACAATTTGCTCAACATAATCTTTTTTCTGAATATACAAATATTTCAGAACTATTTATTAGTGAAAATGTTGATAAAAATACGATTTATCGTGATACTTCAAATATTCTTTATACTGAAAATCCAAAAGCTGATTTAGATATTTCTGATGATGAAGAATAATTTTTATATAAATAATGATTTTTACAAAAAAATCAATATAAAAAGAATTTTATAAAAGTATAATATAATAAAAAAATGGTATCTATTTATTGGATTTCAATTGCTCCAATATCATATATTGCTGTAAAAAGTGTATTTGAAAATATAAAAAAAAATCAAGAGCGTAAAATGCACGAATTATTATTAAATAAACTTTATAATCAACATTTAGAATGTTTACATATAAAAGGTTTTACTATAAAAGAAGAATATAAATCTGATTTTAGCGCAATATTAAATAATAAAAATATAAAAGAATTAGAAAGTTGTAAAAATACTTATTTTAACTTTATTAGTACATATCGTAAATATAAATATTTTTAAAAAATGATTTTTGTATTTGATATATATTTATTTACGTTACATAATAAAAAAAATAAAAAAAAATTGATTTATTTAAAAATATAATTCTACTTTATCTAATAAGTGATTAGGCCATTAGTGTAGTGGTTAACACACGCGTCTTATAAGCGCGTAACACGAGTTCAATTCTCGTATGGCCTACCATCATAAAATAAATATAAAATAATAAAATATATATTTTTATATAATTTAATTATTTATATAAAAAATAAGTAGTATAGCAAAGATATAGAAAAAATATAATATGAAAGATTTAACAAATTTATATATAAAATGTAATTTATTTCAATATATATTTATTTTATTTTTAATATGTGGAACCATTATAAAAAAAAATCATAAATTAAAGGTTGTACAAAAGTATGATACTATTTACCGTACAATGCATAATCATTATGAAATAAGTACATTTGTTAAAAATATTATAAAAAAATGTACTATGAATCATTATCATATTTCACATAAATATAATCATCATGAAATAAATAATCCTATATTTGAAAAATATGAATATATTTATTTTTTTAGAAGTAAAAATTTATTAGTATATTTTTTTAAAAAATTTGATAATCAAGAAAATAATCATAAAATATATTTTGAGGGTGTAAATGAAATGGGTGATTTACAATATTTATCTTTCCCAAATAAATGGTTTGATGAATATACTTTAAAATCGGTTCGTAAAAATTTATCTGAACACGGATTTTTATTTAAAATTACAAAAAATCACGTATACAGAATTAAAAATGAATTACATTCCATTTTTGATTCTTTTTCTTACTTAAATCATCATATATACAATCATCATAAATCGATTGAAATTGAAGGATATAGTATGGGTGGTGTTTTAAGTCAAGTTTTTATTTATATACTACTTTCTAACAACTATATTCAAAAATATAAATTAGAGATTGATTTATATATCATTGAATCTTGGTGGGGTGGTAATAAAGATTTTTATGAATATTTATCTTCGTATATTAAAATACATAATGTAATGTGTATGGGTTCCATATTATATTATTATAATCTATTTTTTCAAAATTATTTTAAAGTTAAAAAATATGTTTCATTTCCTGTTAAACCATTATTTCATAAATATCTACAATTACCTTTTCCATTTGGTATTACTGAATATTTTGGAGATCATCATTATATTTCACGTTTCCTAAAATTTGTTAAAAAAGAATAGTAATCAAAAAAATAAAGATTTTAACTATAAAAATAAAAATTTTAACTATAAAAAATATATAATTTAATTATAGTAAAATATTTTTTATTAAAATATGATTAAAAAAGTAATAAAAATTAAAAAAATAAAAAAAGTTAAAAAATTTAATGTTACAAACCAATCAGCGTTAAAATCTAAAAAAGTATTACAAAAAAAGTTTGAAAATGAAATATCAAAACTTTCCGATTATACTTGGGGTTTAGGTATTGAACACGAAATGCATTTATTCCATCAACCTAAAAATAGTACATGTGATTCTATTGAAGATGTTATATTATTTGATGGTGAAAGTGCTATGAAACGCGTTATGAAAGCTTATAAAGAAGGAACTCTTCAAATGAGTGATGAAGAATATAAATTTATGAAATCTGTTCCTTTTGAATCCACAGGTCGTTTATGTAATGGGCAATGGGTTATTAAAAAAGTCCCTTTTAATATGCCCGAATTTATTACTTGGGAACCTTTTTGTAATATTCGTCACCAAAATACCATCAATGAATATGTTGATAAAGTTACTCAAGGTCGCAAAAGTTTCATAGATATTATTTCTCGTGAACCAATTACTAAAGAAATTATCGAAAAAAATGGTGATTTAATTCAATATCCTACTGGTATGACTCGTTATTTAAAGTGTCCTAAAAATGGAAGTGTACCCAATTATACTTTTTTAAAGAAAAAAGGTACAAAAGATGAAATTGTTAAACCTGAATATGTTGGTTCCTATCACGTTACGATTACATTACCTCATACTGAACAAACTTCTCAAAAAGAGTTTGTTGAAATGCACCAAAATTATGCCTCTCAACTTCAATGGTTAGAACCATTAATGTTAACTTCTTATTTTTCTCAAGACCAATATGCTTGCGGTTCTAAAGAAGAGCGTGTTCGTGGAAGTTTTCGTGTAATGATTATTGGTTGGGGTAATTTTGCTGGAAGTGATGTACGACTTTTTTCTGAAGGTATTGGTCGTTATGCTAAAAGCCCAATATATTGGCGAAAAGGTTTAAAATTATATGAACATGAAAAGATTAAACCATGTATTCCTCCTTCACCATCTGCTATTGCTGAAGGTGCTACAACAACATTATCATCCAATTTCCGTACTTTTGGAAGTACTGACCCATTAAGACCGGAACATCGTCAATCAGGAGTTGGTATGACAAAACCCAATGGTATTGAATTCCGCATATTTGACCATTTTCAAGATGAATTATATATAGAATCATTAGTACAATTATTAGGAATTGTTGCTGAAAATTCACGTATTACAAAATGTAATAAATATGTTTATAAAAATAAATATTGGATTGATGCAATGCATCAAATTATGAAGTTTGGTTATAAGGCACAAGTAAGTCGTGGTTATGTAAATTTATTAAGTAAAATGTTAGGAATCAAGATTATTACAAAATCATTAAATGCATATGATTTATTTGAAGATGTAGTATTACAATTATATAAAAAAAATTATTATGGAGCTTGGAATAAAATATTTAATCATAATATTATATTAAAAGAATTAAAAAATAAAGGTGAAAGTATTGGTGTTCAAATTCCGCAATTAAATAAAATTTCGTATATATTAAGTTTATGTATGAAATTAAATAGAAAACCATTATTATTAAAATCTTTTAACAATTTGTCATCTTTTATAAATAAACATTTAAATAAATCCATTGATTATAAAACTTTCCAAAATTATGTTAAAAAATATATGGGAGCTGTTTGGGTGAAAGAAGCTGATGATATATTGTATTTTTATGGTTCAAAAGTTAATTTAATAAAAAATGAAAATGGTACGATTCATTCATTTATTTTAAATGAAAAGTTAGAAATTTATAAAAATATGAATAAAGAGATTTTATCGATTTATTCTGAAAGTAATAATAAATATTATATTCAAAGTTTACTCCATTTTGTGAAACCTATTTAATAAAATGTATTTTTATCTATTTTTTTGAATAATAAGTACCCAATTACAATGTATTTCTTCCATACTTATTATACTTATTTTATCCATATATGGTATAAAATAAGATAAAAGTTCATCTTTTGAAAAAATATGATAATATCGGTCATAATATACAACATTTGATTGTTGATTTACACCTTTAATACCAAACTTTTCTCTATAAGTCCATGGTACTAAATAATCATTATCTTTTGTTCCAAAAGGTTTCCACTTTTTAAAACGTTTTTCATCCTGATTATTACTCCATACGGTTATCATACCACGCCCATTTACTTTTAATATTCGTATCATTTCTTGAACAACGCGAAATCGTTCAACTGTTTCATAAATATGATGAAATACAGCAATCGATATAAAATTATCAACATATTCATTCAATACTGGAATATTTTGAACAGCTCCTTTTAAATAAATTACATGAGTTTCATCTTTATATAGTTCTTGAGCACAATTTAATAATGTATCGCAATTATCCATAGCAATATATTGAATATCACGTCGTGTATCAATATATTTACCATTTCCACATCCTAAATCAATAAGAAGTGAATTAGGTTTTAATGATTGAATAAAATCAGTTACGTAAGACCATTTATCACCATTTCGTGTTGCACTGAAATGTGCACCAATTTGTTCATAAACATCTTTTACGTATATTGATTGTATTGAATTCATTTGTTAAATATTTATATTTCTTTTTATGATTATGATATATTTATGATTATTTAATTCATTTTTTATTTTTATTTTATGAGCAAGAGTACTACCCTCCTAACAGCTTATAGCTTCATCAAACCTAAAAAAGGTTCAATTAGTCGTAATTGCAACGACGATTCCATAAACGTAGTCTTTTTGACATTGTTATTGTTATGCGGACGAAATGGAATGGGGATATTATCCTCTCAGGTATACTAACGACCATTGCTCAGGGTAGAGATTCAGACTATCACCGTTGTGACTTGTATTGAGGCTCATTCCCAATCAGTATTATAATAAATTAATTTGTAGATTATATTATCTGTCATTTTTTTACATATAATTTTGTTTATAATTATATAATTTTGTTTATGATTTTTTATTTTTATTTTTTATGACTGTAGCCTATCAGGTTTTTTAGATATAATTGAATTGCATTTAAGTAATGCGTGATGTCAATCCCTCCTGACTATCTGGGTCAGAGCTTTTAATCCATTCCAGTCGCCACTTGTTATGGTCGAGGGAAGGACAATCCCTCCCAGTCGCCACTTGTTGTGGTCGAAGGGAGAATAAGTTCAATTATGGTTGTATACACCAGACGTCAGGAGGGTATTTTAGGCAAATTTCATCTACCAGTCAGGTTCAAAGCTCAGCAACACATATCACCGTGTGACTCTGTGGTGCTTCATTGCTTATCCCCAATCAATATTATAATAAATTAATTTGTAGATTCTTTTATGTGTCATTTTTTTTTTGATAAAAATGTTAAAAATCATTTTAATAATCTTCACAATATAAACAACCACCGTAATCCATATGAGCTAATTGATTTGGTTGAAAATCAGGATAACATCCTTTACAATAAGGTTTTACTTCAACAAATTGAATTCCATCTATTTCTAAAGTAAGGTTACGATAATCTTTTTGAATATATATTTTAGGTATATCTTCATTTTCAGTTAAATCAATAACTAATAGATTGGGATATTTATCCTTATTTACGTTTATACTATTTGTAATCATCTTTATTAAAATAATATTATTTTCATAAATATGAATACTTATTTATAACCTTTTTATTTATTAAATCATTTTTTTTACTTAAGCTGTTCTTGAACCCAACCATACATCTTCTTTCCCAAACATATCACTCATACCTGACATTGCCATAATTGGTGTATGTACTTGTTGCTCTTCATTAAATGATTTAGGAACATATCTATATTCAATTCGAGGTGGAGGACATTGCATATTACTCTTAACGTAACCTACGCCAATCATGACTAAACCAATGATTAATAATACTAAAATAAGTGATTTCATCTTTTAAAAATATAACTTTATACTGTATTCTACTATATTCTACTATATAATCATAATAAAAATATTAACGTAAATAATCTTTAAAAAAAATGATTTTTTTTATATATATAAAATTATATATTATTTATAAAAAATATATAAGTATATATTAAGTATATCCATATCTTATTTTTAAAGATGAATCTGAATGTACCTCAAGATTGGACTCCTGTATTGCTAAGTGGTAAAAAACCAATGGCTAAACAAAATGGAACTGGACAGACGTATAATATTGAACAACGTAAAAGCGATGAAGCTAAAAGTACTGCGTCAAAAATGTATGCTCTTGAACATTCTGAAGATGTAACGATTCAAACCATTCCACTTTCCATTTCTCAAGAAATTAGTAAAGCGCGTGTTGCTAAAAACCTTACTCAAAAAGAACTTGCTCAAAGACTTAATGTTCAACCAGCTGTCATTACAAGCTATGAAAATGGAAAAGCTATTCCTGATCATCAAATGCTTCAAAAAATTGCTCGAGAACTTGGTACTAAGTTTAGTAAACTTCCTAAGAAAAAAGATTAAAAAATAACTTAAACATATATTATCATTTTTATATTATAAAATAAATAATATAAAAAATATTATAATAAAAAATAAAATTATTCTAATGATTGAATAGTAAAATCAAAATTATTTAATAATTTATTATAAATAATATATTTAAATTCAAAACTACTTAATTTAATACATTTTATTTTATTTGAATTACAGAAAATACATTTTTTTATTTTTCCTCTATGATTTTTCATAATTTTAAATAAACAATCGTTATGAATATTCATATTACATTCATTACAATAATAAAATATTGGATTATAATCATCACTATTTTTATAATCATTATTTAAATCTACATAAAATGAATCACATATATTACATTTACATTTACAATCTTTTAAACTATCTTCTGTTATATCAATATTTATTAAATAATTTTTTTTATAATTCACATATTGTTGTAATTCATTTTTCATAGTTTCATTATTTTGAATATACTTTATAAAATCATTATTTTTAATATGAACTATAATTCCATTATATAAATCAATATGATGTGCTTTAAAGAAATTTGTAAATAATATATAAAAAAAATCCATATCATTATTGTTTATACTCATATTTGATAATTTTATAATGATTTTCGATAAATTTGTATATTCATTTTTTTCATAACCTTTTAATATATATAATAATAAATCTTTATTTTTTTCATATAACATATTTATAAAACTTTTATTAGAATCAATATTTGATTCAATATTACTAAATATATAATTATTTTGTTTCATATTTTGAATATATATATTTTTATTTTCATTATTATTATTTGAATTAGAAACTATAATTGTAATTAATTTTATATGAGAATCATTATTTAATAATTGAAATATATATGGATTTATAATAAATTTTTGAATTGAATTATAATATATTTCATAATTTTCAAATTTATTTTCAACAATAAATGTTAAAAATTTATTTATAAAATGAGTATCATTTTGTAATAAATTGTTTAAAATGCATTCTATATACATTGTTTTTTTATACATTTTTAATAAAGAAATAAATTTACAATCTTTACTATTTATATAATTTATTAAATATTTATTCACATCTTTATTTTTTAATTCTTCATATATAGTTACTCCATCTTTATAATCAATTCGTAGTGATAAATATATTAAAATTTCTATTTTATTTTTATAATTCGTTTCATTTAAATCATATTTATTATATCCAATTAAATCAAAAAAACCATATATTATATCTATATTTTTATATTTATCAATCATTAATTTTAATTCATTTACATCATTACATATTTGTATTAGTTCATCTTTTGTAAAATAAGATAATATAACTTGATAATAAGATAATATATTTATCTTTTTTAATATTTCATTATTTAAATTAAATAATATTTTTTTTAATTCATATTTTCTTTTATTATAATCTATTATTAAACTATTTTTACTATATTTTTGTAGTATATAAAAATATTTAGATAAAATATATTTATACATTTCTAAATTATTATTTGCAATAGAATAAGCTATTATATCAGTCATATTATTTCCTATTTTAATAATTTCAATCATATATTCTTTTTCCAAAATAAATTCTATAAATAAATCAAAATATTCAATTTTTTTTGTAAAAATATATAAAATAGTTAATATATATGTATGTGGTGAAGATAATGATGAACCAATGTTTTTTATATTTAATATTTTATTTTCTTCATTTAATGAATGATTTATTTTATATATATTTAAATAAAATTTTATATTACTAAATATATTAGGATTTTTATTAATAAGTCCATTTGTACCTTCAATTACATTTTTAAAATATTCTTTTAACATACGTTTATAAATATTTATTTTATCATTTTGTAATACATATATAAATAATGTATTTTCTATATAATGTTTTATAAATTCTTCATAACTTTTAAATATACTCAAATAGACACTTTTATAATATGTTATAAATCTTACTTCCAAATCTAAAGTTATTGAACTTGATATTAAATCAATTATATTCATTATATTTATTTCATTAAAATTTTTTGTATCTTCATATGTAATGAGATTATTTAATTCACGATGTATAATCTCATAAATATGTTTAAATATTTCATAACTATCTTTTATTATAATTGTTGGTACCATTTTAAAAAATATATATAAAAATATATATTTAATATATTAAATATTATAGATTTCTCTTATATTCATTTTTTTATATAAAAATATAAAAAAATGATTTTAAAAATATTTATTTTATTTTAAGCTTATTATGATTAAAATAAATATTTATATAAAATAATCATTTACAAAAAAAATGGAACATATTGGTTATCATACGGATGTTTCTAAAAAAATGTTTTGGTCTTCTTTTGACCTTGGAAATAAAGAACATATTAAAGTTTTTCAAGTATTTACTAAAAATCCTCGTCAATTTAAAATTGAATATTTAAATGAATCCATTTGTGAAAAAACGAAAAGTGCAATTGCTCAAAATTATTACAAAATCTTTTCTCACGCTTCATATCTTCTAAATATGGCAAATCCTGATAAATGGGACGAAAAAGTCGAAAATGGTTTTTGCGAATTAGTGAATATTTATAAAATGGGTGGTATTGGAACCGTTTTTCACGTTGGTAAACGTCTTAAGCTATCTGTTGAAATTGGTCTTGATTATATGGAACAATATATTGTACAAGTGCTTACTAAAATGTATAATGCTTATCCTGAACATAATGTGTATTATATTATTGAAACAAGTTGCGGTGCTGGTAGTGAACTTCTTCATAAAATTAAAGATTTAGGTGCTTTCTACAAACGTTTTACTGGAGAAAAGTATAAAGAAAATCCTGCAATATATGGACGTGTTAAATTATGTATTGATACGGCACATATTTTTGCTGCTGGTTGGAAAATTGGAAGCAAAGAAGGTGTTGATGAAACATGTGCTTTAATTGAAACACATTTAGGTTGGGAACATGTGGCTTGTATTCATTTAAATGATAGTGCAAAACTATTTCACTCGTGTGTTGACCGTCACGCAAATATTGGTACTGGGTTTATTGGAAATGAACTTAAACATTTTCTTGAAATATCACTTAGTAAGGGTATTCCACATATATTAGAAACACCTGTTAATGAAGAGCTTGGTATTTTAAAAACACATAGTAATGAAATTGCTTTAATTAAATCTTGGATTGATTCATCATAAATATTCTTAGTTAAATGGTACTTTATTTATAATTATTTTTTCTTCTTGATTCAAAAAATAGACTAAATATTTTAATTCATTATCATATTTAATTTGTCTATAATCTAATATATTTCGCTCATAATCTTCTATTTTACAATGTATATCAATATTTTCTTCAACATAAAATAGATGATAATAAAATTCTTTTTTATCTATTTCTATATTTTTTTTCGTATAAAATTTTAACCGTATTTTGTTATTATCATTTCCAAAATAATGTATTTTGTTATTATCATTTCCAAAATAATAAATAAGTTCCTCGTTATTACATTTATCTCTTAAAAAATAATTTAATAGATATATAGTACCATTCATTTCTTCACTTTTATTGATTTGAATACCCACATTTCCATTTTTTGTTATACCAATTACAATATTATAGTAATTATGTAAATAAGATGGTATTGAAAATTGAGATTTATATATAAATGATTCAGGTTCAAAATAAGATGTGATATAAGAAAACATTCTTTATTTTATATTTTTAGTATATTATAAATATACTATTTTTCTTTTTATATTCTTTTTATATTCTTTTTTATAATATTTTTATTTTTTTTTAATAAATAAAATAGTTCATTATCTACTTTTCACTAAATTTATTCAGTCCAAAATATGGATATGAAAAAGGTGTAAAAGACAATGAAGGACCTCCTTGATTAATTAACGACAACAGTTGTTGATTAAACATAGTTTGTTCACTAAATGGAAATTGACTATTCAATAGATTTTCACTTGACGACTTCTCAAAAGGCGTTGTTACTTTCTGTTCATCTGGAACCATGAAAGTAGTAAATGGTTTATTTACTGTTTCTTCTCTCTTTTGTTTTTTAAATAAAAGTCGCTCTCTAAGTTTATTAAATGATTCATTTTCTTTAGAAGTATCTTTGTTAATTGATTCATCTTTTTTTAAATCATATTCCTTTACCACTACTGGTTCCTTTACAACTACTTGTTCCTTTACCACTACTGGTTCCTTTACAGGAATTGGTGGAGGAAGAGGTACATAGTTTACTGGAGGTTGTCCGTAATGTACTGGAGGTTGTTCATAATGTACTTGAGGTTGTCCGTAATTTACTGGAGGTTGTCCGTAATTTACTGGAGGTTGTCCGTAATTTACTGGAGGTTGTCCGTAATTTACTGGAGGTTGTCCGTAATTTACTGG
>JACCDY010735067.1_pt1 | contig 68913 bp, 71 predicted proteins | sample 7446391 | NCBI WGS metagenome assembly JACCDY01 (sample SAMN15323451, study PRJNA562643) | freshwater metagenome | isolation source: river surface water | place: USA:Blue River Watershed | collected 2017-08-18
CACTCCCCCGATGAATTCGAAGACGTCACCCGCCTGTGCCGGTGTGAACCGTTGCTCTCGACACAGAGCAACAAGTGGGGCGGACTACGCCAGGTAAGGCTTTCCGCTCGAGGCGGACATGCACAATTCTGACAGCAAGCCCTGATGCCCCTGGGCGTTCAAAACTAGGGTCGAGAGGTAACCCGATCCACTATCGAACACCGCAGGTGACGCCACTTAAGGTTACACCAAAGAGGTCTGCTCGTCAGAGTTCAAGCTGTCTATCGCGCTCGAGCGCACCGTCGATTCGTTCGCGCATGGCGCGAAGTTTGGCGGCTGCATCCGCTTCGCTGCGTTGTTCTTTCGACTGTAAGCGCAGCAGATCGTTGGCTAGATTCAGGGCGGCGATGACGGCGATACGGTCGTAGCCGACCACTTTGCCGCTGTCGCGAATTTCGCGCATGCGCTGATTGAGATATTCGGCGGAATCGAGCAGCGCAGATCGTTCCTCCATCGGGCAAGCGACGAGGAATTCCTTCTCGAGGATGCGAATGCTGACCCGCGCGGTGTCCTTGTCGGCGCCGCTCACGCGCCGTGCTCCAAGGTCTTCAGGCGACCGATCATCGCCTCGACCCGAGTTCGCACCGCTTCGTTCTTCTGCAGCAAGTTGGCCCGCTCGGTAGCGAGATGGTCCTGCCGCTGGCGCAGCGCGCGATTCTCTTCGCGCAACGCGCCGAGTAGGGAGAGCACCTCGTCGAGTTGTTTCTCGAGGCGCTTGATTTCGGCGTCTAGGCCGGCGGCCGTATCGGTTGCAGAGGATTGCATAGCCAAAATTATAGGCCTGCGATTACCGGTGTCCACGGTCGAAGGGCATAATCACGACATGAGCCAACCGGATTACCGCACGATCGAGAGCCGACTCGACGAATCGCGAGCCCTGACCGATCTGCCCGAGGCGCATGGGACCTTGGCGGGTGCTTTTTGCGCGAGCAACGCCGTCGCCTTGCAGGACTGGCTGCGTGAGGTGTTCCCAGAGGGTGTGGCCGGTTCGGCCGAAGGCGAGATGCATGCCGTTTTCGAGTGGACGCGGCACGTGCTCGCTAATGGGCAGATGGAGTTTGCGCTGTTGTTGCCGGACGATGATCGTCCGATCGAGGAGCGGGCTGCGGCGCTCGGTGAGTGGTGTCAGGGGTTTCTGTATGGCCTCGGTTCCACGCCGATTCCCGATATCGATGCCCTCTCGCCTGAAGTCGGTGAGCTTGTTCGGGATCTCACGGCCATCACGCAATTGAGTGTCGATGAGGCGGAGTCCGACGACAACAACGAGGAAGCACTCGCGGAACTCGTCGAGTTCGTTCGCGTCGGTGTGCAATTGTTGTTCGATGAGCTCGCGCCCTTCCGCAACGCGACCACCGGAGGCAATGGACCCGATGGTCCGGTCTCACTCCACTAAATCGAAGCTGCCAAGCTCGACCCTGATCGGATCGACGGGCGCACTGCCGCCGCTCGGGCGTGATGAGTATGCCCGCCGCCGCCGGCAATTCATGAAGACCATGGGTCGTGATGCCATCGCGATCGTCGTGGCTGCGCCGGTACCGATGCGCAACAACGATGTCGAGTTCGCGTATCGACAAGACAGCAACTTCCACTACCTCACCGGTTTTGGCGAGCCTGAATCGGTGGCGGTACTGATTCCGGGACGACCGCAGGGTGAGTATCTTTTGTTCGTGCGCGATCGAGACCCAGCGCGCGAAACCTGGGACGGTCGTCGCGCCGGCCCGGTTGGTGCGCGTCGCGATTATGGTGCCGATGACGCTTTCCCGATCGGCGATATCGATGAAATTCTTCCGGGTCTACTCGAGGGTCGAGGCAAGCTTTATTACTCAGTCGGCCACGACCGCGAGTTCGACCAGCGCGTCTTGGGTTGGGTGAATCGGCTGCGCGCCGCCGCCAAGCAGGGACGCCACGCACCTCACGAAATGGTCGCTCTCGAGCACGTGCTCAACGAGATGCGCCTCTTCAAAAGTCGTGGCGAGATCGAACGGATGCGTGAGGCTGCGCGTATCGCCGCTGCGGCACATGTTCGTGCCATGCGCTTTTGCCGTCCCGGTCGATACGAATATGAGATCGAGGCCGAACTGCGGCACGAATTCGCTCGTTGGCGCGCCGATATTTCCTATTTGCCCATCGTGGGCGGGGGCGTGAATGCGTGCATCCTGCACTACCGCGAGAACGAGTCCGTCCTGAACGAGGGCGAGCTACTGTTGATCGATGCGGGTTGCGAATATCAAACCTACGCCTCCGACATCACAAGGACGTTTCCGGTGAATGGGCGCTTTACCGACGCTCAGCGTGCGGCCTACGAAGTGGTCCTCGAAGCCAATCTCGCAGCGATTGATGCCGTTCGCGTGGGCAACGATTGGAATCGGCCACATGAGGTTGCTGTGGAGGTACTCACGGCGGGGATGGTCAAGCTCGGCTTGCTCAAAGGTCGCGTACCGTCGCTCATCAAGTCGCAGGAGTATCGTCGGTTTTACATGCACCGTACCGGACATTGGCTCGGCATGGATGTACACGATGTCGGTGACTACAAGATCGGCGATGCGTGGCGTGTACTTGAGCCCGGCATGGTGCTGACGATCGAACCGGGGCTGTACATCGCGCCTGGAACCCGCGGCGTGCCGCCTGAACTGCGTAATCTCGGCATTCGAATCGAGGACGATGTCCTCGTTACCAAGGACGAGCCCGAGGTGCTCACCGACGGCGTTCCCAAAACCGTCGCCGAGATCGAAGCCCTGATGAGTACAACCTGATGAGTGCGGCTTGAGGATTCGGCGGTGAACGACTACGTCGAAGTCGATCTGGCGATCGTAGGCGGTGGGCTCGTCGGTGCGAGTCTCGCGCTTGCCCTGCGCCCGACGGGTTTGCGCGTCGCGCTGATTGAGGGCGTGGCGCCCGATGCGGCTGCCCAACCGAGCTTCGATGATCGAACGACAGCGCTCGGTAATGGAACGCGACGGGTTTTCGAGGCGCTCGGCGTCTGGAGTGTCATGGCAGCCGAGGCGGCGCCGATCCGACAGATTCACGTCTCGGATGCAGGTCGCGCTGGGTTCGCACGACTCGATGCGCGCGAGCATGACATCGACGCTTTTGGTTACGTCATCACCAATCGTTCGATGGGCCGCAGCTTGAACGCGGCTCTCGCCCAGTGTGTCGATCTCGAGCGGCGTATTCCGGCGCGCTGCACGTCAGTGACATTCGACGCTGAGGGCGTCGTGTTGCAGACCGAGCCCGGTGCGCGCGCGCTACGGGCGCAACTCGTAGTCGCAGCCGATGGTGCAAATTCTTTGGTCCGTGCGGCGGCGGGTCTCGAGGCGAGCTTGGAGGATTACCAGCAGGTTGCGATCGTGGCGCACGTAGCGAGTTCGCGACTGGCCGACGGCACGGCCTACGAACGCTTCACCCCAAATGGTCCGTTCGCGGTGTTGCCGCTGCATGACGGTCACTATGGTGTCGTTTGGACTTTGGCGCCGGCGGCGGCTGAGGAAGTGCTCGCGCTATCGGATGCGGACTATCTCGCGCGTCTACAAACCGCCTTCGGCTGGCGCATCGGCCGCTTACTGCAGGTGGGTAAGCGGCAGTCGTATCCGCTGCGACTGAGTCGTGCTGCTGGTGTGACGGCCGAGCGTTGCGTGCTGATCGGCAATGCGGCACAGGCTCTGCACCCGGTCGCCGGGCAAGGATTCAATCTCGGTCTGCGAGACGCCGTGACCTTGGCCGAGGTGTTGGCGGAATCACTCGAAGACGCCCGGCGTCGCGAGACGCGTCTCGATATCGGGTCTGCGCCCGTTTTGGCTGAATTCTCGCGCCGGCGCGTCGCTGATCGCGAGGGCATCATCGATTTCACCGATAAGCTCGTCAAACTGTTCGGCGATCAGCGTCCGGGTGTGCCGTTGCTTCGCGACGTGGGCTTGTTGCTGTTTGACCTCTCGCCGACGGCAAAACAGGCGATGTCGCGTTTGAGTTGGGGATTTGCGGGACGGACCCCGCGACTCGCACGAGGCTTGTCGTTGTGAATGCGGCGCGGGCAGGCGAGACAGATTTTGACGTCGCCATCGTGGGTGGCGGCCCGGTTGGCGCGGCGCAAGGCGCGCTGTTACTGCGAGCCGGGCTCTGTCGCCCCGGCCGGGTGTTGTTGCTGGAGCGCGATGTTCCGTCGCGAGAGTGGCCGATTGCGCCGGTTCGCGATCCGGCAGACCTACGTGTGTTCGCCATCTCTCGTGCCAGCGAGCGCATCTTGCAGCATGCAGGTGTCTGGTCATTGCTCGAAGCACAGCCTCGAGTGCTGTCACCGTACGAACGCATGCACGTGTGGCCCGCGAGCGCTGAGCCTCGCGGTGCGGGCAGTCTTCGCTTCGATGCCGCCGAGCTGGCTGAGCCTGATCTAGGGCACATCGTCGGCAACGGTGCCTTGCAGCGCGCGGCGCTAGCGGCCTTCGAATCCGCGGGGGGCGTGCTGCGAGAAGAGTCCTTGCAGCAGCTGAATTTTTTGACGGATGCCGTGGAGCTAGTGACCGGGGCGCAGACGGTGACGACGCGTCTTGTCATCGGCGCCGACGGCGCACGCTCCTTGGTTCGACGCATGGCCGGGCTTGGCATCGAGTCGCAAGACTATGGACAGCTCGCCATCGTGGCCAATCTCACCTGCGAGCGTGCGCACGAGAATACGGCTTGGCAGCGATTTTTGGGCGAGGGGACGCTCGCGTTGCTGCCGCTCGCGAGCGGTGAGTGTTCGTTGGTGTGGTCGTTGCCGCGGGCGCGTGCAGAGGCGTTGTTAGCCGCGAGCACCGACGAATTCGATCGTGCAGTGACGGAGTCGAGCGATGAGGTGCTCGGCGCTTTGCGGCTAGCGAGCGAGCGACGCAGCTTTCCGTTGCGCCGCGTCAATGCAGAGCGCTACACGCGCGAGCGTTGCGCTCTCATCGGGGATGCGGCGCATATCATCCATCCGCTCGCAGGGCAGGGCGTCAATCTCGGATTGCTCGATGCCGCAACCTTGGCGGAAGTCATCGAATGGGCGATCGCGCGGGGCGAGTCGCCAGGGGCCGAGCTTGCGCTGCGCCGCTATGAGCGCTGGCGCAAGAGTGAGAACGAGCTGATGAGTCTCGCCATGGATGGCATCAATCGATATCTGGCATTCGGCGGCGGCGTCATGGGCGATATCGCCTCGCGTGCGCTCGGCTTGATCGGTCGCAACGCGACTTTGCGCCGACCCTTTGCGCTGCGCGCGCTCGGCCTGGAGGGAGCATTGCCGCGTTTTGCGCGGCGACGGGCCTGATGGGTTTAGTCGAGCCGGTCGATTTTCGCGGCGCAGATGAAATCGTTTTCGGACAACCCGCCAATCGCATGCGTGGTGTAGCGAATCCGACAATAGTTGTAGCCGACCGCAAGATCCGGGTGATGATCTTCGCTGTTGGCGACATGAGCGAGCGCGTTGACGAAGCTCATGGTGCGATAAAAATCTTTGAAGACGAACTCGCGTTGCAGTTCGGTACCATCGGGTGAAAGCCGCCATTCGGGCGATAGTTGACCCAGTAGTCGCTCGCAGTCGGTGCGACTGAGCGGCGGAACGCCGCCTTCGCAGGGCAGGCATTTTTTGGCCGCCAAGGCGCCTTGCTGTTCATCGTGATTCATGCGGACTCTCGCTTGCGGTAACTGCGTGCGACGTAGGCTTCGACGAGTTGCTGGAACTCTTCGGCGATATGGTCACCTTTCAGAGTGACGGTTTTCTCGCCATCTTCGTAAACCGGGGCCACGGGACGCTCGCCGGTGCCAGGCAGGCTGATGCCGATGTTGGCGTGCTTGCTCTCACCCGGACCGTTGACGACGCAACCCATGACGGCCACGTTCATCTCTTCGACACCCTCGTAGAGCTTGCGCCACTCCGGCATGCGATGCCGGATGTGTGACTGGATGTCCTGCGCGAGTTGTTGGAAATACGTGCTGGTCGTTCGGCCACAGCCGGGACAGGCGATCACCATCGGCACGAAGGAGCGCAGGCCCATGGTTTGCAAAATTTCTTGGGCGACGATCACTTCTTGGGTGCGATCGCCGTTCGGTTCGGGCGTGAGTGATACGCGGATCGTGTCGCCGATACCCCGTTGCAGCAGCACACCAATACCGGCGGTCGAGGCCACGATGCCCTTGCTACCCATGCCGGCTTCCGTGAGACCGACGTGTAACGGGTAATCGCAGCGCGCTGCAAGATCCGTGTAGATCGCGATCAAGTCCTGCACGCCGCTGACTTTGGCCGATAGCACGATCGCATCATGTGGCTGACCGAGTTCCTCGGCGCGCGCGGCGCTTTGTAGACAAGACTCGACCACGGCGCTGCGCATGACTTCGTTGGCGCTACGCGGATTGGGCGAGGCGTTGTTCTCGTCCATCATGCGCGTCAGCAGTTCCGAGTCGAGACTTCCCCAGTTCACGCCAATGCGAATGGGCTTCTGATGACGACACGCCACTTCGATCATTTCGGCAAATTGCGGGTCGCGCTTGCTGCCGCGGCCGACATTGCCCGGGTTGATGCGGTATTTGGCGAGCGCCTCGGCGCAGGCGGGATGCGCTTTGAGGAGTTTGTGACCATTGAAATGAAAGTCACCGATCAGCGGAACGTGGACGCCCTGTTGAGCGAGACGATCGCGGATGTGCGGTACAGCGGCCGCAGCTTCTTCGGTGTTGACGGTGACCCGGACGAGTTCCGAACCCGCGCGGGCGAGCGCGCGCACTTGGGTGACCGTGGAGTCGATATCCGCGGTATCGGTGTTGGTCATCGATTGCACGACGATCGGGGCACCGCCGCCGACACGGACGCCGCCTACCCGGGTTGCCACACTCGCTCGTCGCTGGATCATGGTGCCTTCCTCGCTATCCAGTCGCGCACTTTACCTTCCATCACATCGAGTGGCACGGCGCCGCTCTCGAGCACCACGTCGTGGAAGGCGCGGATATCAAAACGCTCGCCGAGTCGTTGTTCGGCCTCACGCCGCAGAGCCTGGATACGCAACTGCCCGATCTTGTAGGCCAGCGCTTGGCCTGGCCAGGCGATGTAGCGGTCGATTTCATTGATGATATCGGCTTCGGTCTTGGCGGCGTTGTCCTTGAAGAACTCAATCGCCTGTGCGCGGCTCCAGCCTTTGGCGTGCAGCCCCGTATCGACGACGAGCCGTACAGCCCGCCACATGTCGTAGGTCAGTTGCCCGAACTTGGAGTAAGGGTCCTGATAGAGACCGAGTTCTTCGCCGAGACTTTCTGAGTAGAGCGCCCAGCCCTCGACGTAGGCGGTGTAACCGGCATTGCGCCGAAACTGCGGCATGGCGGCTTGCTCCATGGCCAGCGCAATCTGCAGATGATGGCCAGGTACCGCCTCGTGTACCGACAGCACCTCCATCTCGTATTTCGGGCGCACTTCCGGGCGATACAGATTCACGTAGTAGAAGCCGGGCCGCGTGCCATCGGCCGCGGGCGGTTGGTAATACGCCGTCGTCGTGTTCGGCGCGCTGGTGCGCGGTATGGCGCGCACACCGTAGGGAGTACGCGGGAGTTTGCCGAAGAGCTTCACGAGGCCCGGATCAATACGCTTGGATACGGCTTGATAAGCTTCGAACAGCGCTTCCGGCGTCGAGTAATAGAACTGCGGGTCGGTGCGTAAAAACACGAAGAACTCTTGCAGTGACCCTTTGAAACCGACGCGATCTTTGATCGCGAGCATTTCGCTACGGATGCGCGCGACTTCAGATAGCCCGATCGCGTGAATCTCCTCGGCGGTCAGCGCGCTGCTAGTAGTGTGATAGGCGATACGCTCACGGTAGAAGTCACCGCCCTCAGGTGTTGCCGAGATGCCGACGCTGTCGCGCGTCGCGGGTAAGTATCGTTGCTCGAAGGCGTTCGTGAAGCGCCGATAAGCCGGCAGCACGACGGTGTCGATGGCACGCAGAGCGGCTGCATTCAAACGTTCGCGAGTGGCGGCGTCGATGTGATCCGGGAAACGACGGAACGGCGCGTAGAACGGACTCTCCTCGGGCTTAGAGACGTTCTGAAGCGCAAGCTGTGCCGGAATTCTTTGCATGATCACGCGCGGCTGCGTGCGACCCTCTCGAACGGCGAGATCGAGTAGTGCGATGTGTTGATCGACGAGGGTGCCGACGCCATTGAGACGCGCAATCCAATCCTCGTAGTCCTTCACCGATTGGAAGGGCAGCAATTCCGTGATTTCGGAGAGTGTCTGGATCCCGCCTTGATGATCGATCCGATAGAGCCACGGCTTGAACGGTACCGTCGCGAGGCGTTGCCGGTATTCGCGCTCGAAGAGGTCGTAGTCGAGTTGCTCGGCCGGCGTGAGTGCAGTGCGCGGTATGGCGGCGAGCGACTGTAGCGTGGTTCGATCGGCCGCTACCCGTCGCTCGATGGCGGCAACGGACAGGTCGGTCCATCGGTCGTTGTAGCGGGTGTCGCCCAAATAGGTTGCGCTTTGCGGGTCCGCCGCGAGTTCCGCCTCCCAGGTTCGCTCGAACAGGGCGTAAAGCTGCTGGGCAGCCGCCGACCGATCCTGCGAGGCGCGCTCGGTGGTCATACCAATCGGAATGACGACCAGACTTAAAAGAAGGGCGGCGAACGACTTCAGGCTCGAAAGGCGGGAACGCATCGGAGAGCTCCTATTTGGACGCCGAACAGTTTAAGTCAGACGCCGCGCAGCCGTGCGGACTGCTATGATCTGACGCGTTCGCGTTATCAGACCTTGCCGGAGAGATTCGAGCACCCCGCCCGGGGTCGTTTCGGACGCCGAAGGCGCAAGTTTCCGCCCGGAAACGCTCAGGCAAAAGAACGGCAGGTCGCAGGCGAATTCTGGAGAGTGGCCTCGGTTGAGGCCCACCGAAGGGGAGCGGTACGGCAAGTACCCGATCTCTCAGGTTCAAGGACAGAGGGGCGGCGGGGGTCGAGAGGCCTCCGCCGCTCTTTTTTTTGGCCCGAGTCTGTCGGCTCGGGGAGGGCACAGAGCATGGGACGCAAGACACCTCTACACGATCTGCACGTCGCGCAAGGCGCACGCATGGTCGACTTCGGCGGCTGGGATATGCCGGTCCACTACGGTTCGCAGATCGAAGAGCACCACCACGTACGACGTGATGCGGGTATGTTCGATGTGTCGCACATGTGTGTGGTCGATTTGCACGGGACGGCCACCCGCGCGTTTCTCTCGCGTCTCGTCGCCAATGATGTCGGTAAATTGCGTATTGCGGGCAAGGCGCTCTACAGCTGCATGCTCAACGAGACCGGCGGCGTCATCGACGATCTGATCATTTATTTTTTGACCGAGAGTCACTTCCGTATCGTCGTGAACGCTGGCACGCGCGATAAGGATCTCGCGTGGATGCGGCGTTGCGCGGCGGATTGGGGGCTCGACGTTCAGATTATCGAGCGTGGTGATCTCGCCATGATCGCCGTTCAAGGTCCCAAAGCGCGCAACGCAGTCGCCGACCTGCTCGAACCGCAAGATCGTGAACGCGCTTTGTTGCTCGAGCCTTTCTTTGGTGCCGTCTGCGGAGAATGGTTCGTGGCACGCACGGGCTATACCGGTGAGGACGGCTTCGAAATCGTGATACCGGCGGCAGAGGCCGAGTCGGTGTGGAAGGCGCTTAACGCGGCGGGTGTCGCGAGCTGTGGCCTTGGCGCGCGCGATACGCTGCGGCTTGAAGCGGGTATGAATCTCTATGGCAATGATATGGACGAGACGCGACATCCGCTCGAGTCGGGTCTGAGTTGGACCGTTGCCTTCGAGCCTGTTGAGCGCGATTTCGTCGGGCGCGCGGCGCTTGAGGCGATTCGCAAGGCCGGTGGTTCACCGATGAAACTCGTGGGACTGCTACTCGAAGATCGCGGCGTGCTGCGTTCCCACCAGAAGGTGGTGGTGCCGGGTGTCGGCGAAGGTGAGGTCACGAGTGGCACGTTCTCGCCCACCCTGGAGCGTTCCATCGCTTTTGCCCGAGTGCCACGCGCCACGGGCGAGACCGTACAAGTCGACATCCGCGGCAAGTTGCTCGCGGCTCGAGTCGTGAAGTTGCCCTTCGTCCGTCACGGACGCGCTCTCATTAGCCTTTGAGGAGTATCTCCATGAGCCAAGTCCCTGCTGATCTGCGCTACGCTAAATCCCACGAATGGGCCCGCACACTGCCGGACGGACGCATCGAGGTCGGCATCACCGATCACGCGCAGCACGCGCTCGGCGATCTCGTCTTCGTCGATGTGCCGCAACTCGGCACGTCCCTAGAGATCGGCGGTGCTTGCGCCGTGGTCGAATCGGTCAAAGCGGCAAGCGATGTCTATTCCCCCGTGGCCGGCACGGTCGTGGAAGTCAACGAGTCGTTGTCGGGTAGCCCTGAGCTCATCAATGAAGACTGCTACGGCAAGGGTTGGCTCTATCGCGTACAGCCCGCATCGGCCTCGGGTCTCGATGCACTGCTCGATGCGGGTGCCTACTCGGCTGTGCTCGCGGCTGAGGGGGGCTGATCATGCCGTTCATTCCGCATACGGAGCAGGACGTTCGCGAGATGCTCGCGACCATCGGGGCGCCGTCGATCGACGCGCTCTTCGATGAGATTCCGGCGAGCTTGCGCATCCAGGGTCTCGACGGCATTCCCGAGGGGCTCTCGGAGATGGAGATCGGACGCTTGATGAGCGAGCGCGCACGACTTGACGGTCGTCCGCTATCGTTCATCGGCGCGGGTGCCTACGAGCATCACATTCCGTCGGCCGTTTGGGCGATCACCACGCGCGGCGAGTTCTACAGTGCCTACACGCCGTATCAGGCCGAAGCGAGTCAGGGCACGCTGCAGTTGATCTACGAATACCAAACGATGATTTCGAGCCTGACCGGCATGGAAGTCTCGAACGCCTCGCTCTATGACGGTGGCTCGGCGGTAGCGGAGGCAGCACTGATGGCGGTGCGCGCTCATCGCAAGTCCAAGAGCTTGCGAGTACTCGTGCCCTCGACGGTGAACCCGAACTATCGTCGCGTGGCCATCAGCACTGCGGGTAATCAGGGCTTGCGATTCGAAACGGTGGCCTATCGTCGTGAAGACGGTTGCATTGATCGTGAGGCGCTTGCGGCGTTTGCCGGCGAAGATATCGCCGCGCTCGTGATCCAGCAGCCGAATTTCTTTGGACAGCTCGAGGATGTCGATACGCTGACCGATTGGGCTCACGAGCAGGGCATGCTCGTCATCGCCGTGGTCAATCCGACGTCGCTGGCTTTGTTGAAGCCGCCCGGTGAATGGGGCAAGACTGGCGCCGACATCTGTGTCGGTGAAGGTCAGCCGCTCGGTGTGCCGCTCTCTTCGGGCGGGCCGTATTTTGGTTTTATGACGACGCGCATGGAATACGTCCGCTCGATGCCGGGACGCATCGTCGGTCGTACGGTCGATCTCGATGGTAAGCCGGGCTACACGCTGACGCTGCAGGCGCGCGAGCAGCACATTCGTCGTGGCAAGGCCACATCGAACATCTGCACCAATCAGGGTCTGCTGATGACGGCGGCGACCATCTACATGACCTTGATCGGTCCGCAGGGCTTGGCCAAGGTGGCCGCGGCTTCCATGCAGCGCAGCAGCGAACTCGTCGAAGCGCTGACCCAAGTCAAAGGAGTGCGCGCGGCTTTCAATGGGCCGCGTTTCCACGAGGCCGTTTTGTTGCTCGATCGACCGGCAGCCGCTGTGCTGCGTGAGCTCGAGACGCAAGGCATCTTGGGCGGTTTCGATTTGTCGGCAGATTATCCCGAGCTCGGCTCGGCGCTACTCGTCTGTGCGACGGAAACCAAGACCGCGGGTGATCTTGCTCGCTATGCCGCTGCCCTCGGCGCCGCCGTGCAAAAGGTCCGTGCGGCCTAAGGAGAACGAACCCATGAATCAGATTCTCGAAAAATCGATATTCGAATATTCACGCTCGGGTCGCAGCGCGACCGTGCAGCAACCGCCGGGTGCCGATGTCGACTCGGCCGTCGCGACGATTCCGGCTGCTTTGCGCCGCCGTCAGGCGCCGATGTTGCCGGAGGTGAGTGAGCTCGATGCCGTCCGCCACTTCACCCGTTTGTCGCAACTGAACTTCTCGATCGACACGAACTTCTATCCGCTCGGTTCGTGCACGATGAAGTACAACCCGAAAGCCTGTAACCAATACGCGATGCTGCCGGAGTTCCTGGCGCGTCATCCGCTCGCCCCGGATTCTCAAGGTCAGGGCTTCCTGTCTTGCATGTTCGAACTGCAGGAGATGCTGAAGGAAGTTACGGGCATGAAGGCGGTGTCGCTGAACCCGATGGCCGGAGCGCACGGTGAGTTCGCGGGTGTTGCGATGATCCGTGCCTATCACCGTGCTCGCGGCGATCTGGCGCGCAACGAGATCATCGTTCCCGAGGCGGCGCACGGTACGAATCCTGCGACGGCCACGATGTGCGGTTGCATCGTCAAAGAAATACCGGTCGATGCTCAGGGTGACGTCGATCTCGATGCGTTGGCCAAGGCGGTTGGACCGAATACGGCGGGCATCATGCTGACCAACCCGTCGACGCTCGGTGTGTTCGAGCGCAAGATCGAACAGGTCGCCAAGCTCGTGCACGGCGCCGGCGGTTTGCTCTACTACGATGGCGCCAATCTCAACGCGATCCTCGGCAAGGTGCGCCCGGGTGACATGGGCTTCGACGTCATTCACATGAACCTGCACAAAACCTTTTCCACGCCGCACGGCGGCGGTGGGCCGGGCGCTGGTGCCGTGGGTGTTAGCGCGCGACTCGAGCCGTTCTTGCCCGTGCCGATCGTGGGTCGCGACGGCGATCAATACCGCTGGCTCTCCGAGGCAGATCGCCCGCAGTCGATTGGTCGCTTGTCGGCGTTCATGGGTAATGCGGGCGTATTGCTGCGCGCCTACATCTACATGCGCATGTTGGGTCGCGAAGGCATGAGTCGAGTGGGCGAATACGCCACGCTGAACGCCAACTACGTCATGGCACGCCTGCGTCAGGCGGGTTTTGATCTCGCTTATCCCGAGCGACGCGCGAGCCACGAATTCATCGTGACCATGAAGCGTCAGGCGAAGGAGCTCAACGTGACCGCGATGGATATCGCCAAGCGTTTGCTCGATTACGGTTTCCATGCGCCGACGACCTACTTCCCCTTGTTGGTCCCGGAATGTTTGCTCATCGAGCCAACCGAAACCGAGAGTCGTGAAACGCTCGATGCCTTCGTCGAGGCCATGACGATCATCCTCGGTGAGGCGCAGGCTGATGCATCGACCCTGAAAACGGCGCCGCACACCATGCCGGTGCGCCGGCTCGATGACGTTCGTGCTGCAAAACAGCTTGATCTGACCTGGAAGCCGGTAAACTCCGCAGCGTGAGTGGATCGAGGCCAACAGATCGACCTAAGCCGACCGGCTTCATCCGGCTGTTGCGCGCATTCGGCAACAGCTGGAAGGGCTTCGTCGGTGCGTATCGCGAGGAAGCCGCCTTTCGGCAGGAGTTGGCACTCTGTGTGCTGCTCTTTCCGCTCGGGCTTTGGCTTGGCGAGAACGGCGTGGAGCGCGCACTTCTCGTCGGGCCGATTTTCATCGTGCTGATCGTCGAGTTGCTTAACAGCGCCGTTGAGGCGACGGTCGATCGGATTGGTCTTGAGCGTCACGCGCTCTCGGGGCTCGCCAAAGATATCGGCTCTGCCGCCGTCTTCACTTCTTTTGCTTTACTCGGCGTCGTTTGGGCGCTGGTGTTGTTCGATTATTGATCCCCGCGCGGCGGGACGGAGACTCGATATGGCGGCACTCATTTGTGGTTCGGTGGCCTACGACACCGTCATGGTCTTCGAAGGTCACTTTAAAGATCACATCCTCGCCGATCGTATCCACATGTTGAATGTGGCGTTCCTCGTGCCGGGCTTGCGTCGTAATTTCGGCGGTTGCGCCGGCAATATCGCCTACAACCTCAAGCTCTTGGGCGGCGAAGGCAAGGTGATGGCGACCGTCGGCATGGATTTCGGTCCCTACCGCGCTTGGATGCAAGACTGCGGTCTGCCGCTAGATCACATTCGACAGCTCGAAGACGAATATACGGCACAGGCGTACATCACGACCGACGCCGATAACAACCAAATCACGGCGTTTCATCCGGGTGCGATGAATCACGCGCACGTCAATCGCGTGCCGAAGAATGCCGGGATCGATCTTGGCATCGTGGCCCCTGAGAGCCACGTGGGCATGCTCGAGCATGCAGCGCAGTTCGCGGCAGCAGGCATCCCTTTCGTCTTCGATCCGGGTCAGGCCATGACACTGCTCGGCGCCGACGATCTGCGCACGCTCATTGGGCAAGCGCGTTGGGTGGCCGTCAATGATTACGAGGCGAGTTTGCTCGTCGAGCGTACCGGGTGGTCGTTGGAAGAGATCGCCTCGAAAGTCGCGGCCTTGATCGTGACGCGCGGTGCTGCCGGGTCGCACATTCATGCCGAGGGCAAACTCATCGAGATTCCTTCGGTGGCGCCTGAAAAAGTGTCTGACCCCACCGGTTGCGGCGATGCCTATCGCGGCGGTTTGCTGTTTGGCCTGCAGCGAGGGCTCGACTGGGAGACGACCGGACGCATCGCTTCGTTGATGGGTTCGATCAAGATCGCGCAGCACGGCACGCAGAACCATCGTTTCTCCCGCGAGGAGTTCGCGACGCGTTACCGCGCGGCCTTTGGTGCCTCGCTGACGCTTTGACCGAGCTCGATCTTTTCGGCGAACCGATAGCGCCTGAAGCCGGTCGAGCAGAGGCGCGTCGCTCGGGTAAGTCCTCGAGAGTCGCTGCCGCCACCACGGCCGAGCAATATCGAGCACTCGCCGAACGTTTGCCTGCGCGATTGCGCATGGGAACCTCGACGTGGTCCTTTTCTGGCTGGCAAGGGCTCGTCTACGCCGACGAATACGATGAGTCGACGCTGGCGCGGCAGGGTTTGGCAGCCTATGCGGCGCACCCTTTGTTTCGCTCGGTCGGCGTCGATCGCAGTTATTACCGACCGCTCGATGCGGAGACGCTGTCGAGAATGCGCAAAGCCGTGAGCGCCGATTTTCGTTTTTTGTTGAAAGCGCATGCTGCTCTGATGTTGCCGAAGTCGGCCCGCCGCCCGGCCTACCTCGAGGGCGTTCCCGATGTTTTTTTGGACGCCGATCATGCGATCCGACATGTGATCGATCCGGCACGACGCGCACTTGGCGAAACCTTGGGGGTCGTGCTGTTCCAGTTCTCGCCACTCGGCGCACGGGTACTCGGCTATCGACGGGAGTTACTGCAGCGGTTGTACGAGTTTCTAAGAGCACTGCCCGACGATGTGACCTACGCCGTCGAATGGCGTGACCCCGAGATGCTAGGCGTCGACTACCAACAGATGTTGCGTACAGTGGGTGCGGTGCACGGTCATGCCCAGCACCCGCGTATGCCTTCGATCGAACTACAGGGTGAATGCGCCGCGGAGATCGCGCAGCCGAGCGGTTCGCTCGTCATTCGATGGTTGCTGGCGCCAGGCCGTAGCTACGAAGGCGCGAAGGCGGCCTACGCGCCTTTTGATCGTTTGGTCGATCCGGATCCGTCAGCGCGCCAAAAAATCGTTGCGCTCGCGAGGCGCTCACTCGCTGCGGGACAGGACGTGACCATCATCGTCAACAACAAGGCCGAAGGGTCGGCACCGCAGAGTATCGTTGAACTCGCGCGGGAGTTTGCCGCCCCAGAGACGACCCTCGGGTAAAATCGTCCGATGAACGCCCCCATCGAAGCGAGCGACGCCGAGATCGCAGCTGCAGTCACTGCGCTGCGCGCGGGCGAGCTCGTGGCCTTTCCGACCGAGACGGTGTACGGGCTTGGTGCCGATGCGGCTAATCCTGCGGCGCTCTTGCGCGTGTATCAGGCGAAGGGTCGTCCAACCGATCATCCTTTGATTCTGCATTTGGCTGACGCCACGAAGCTCTCGCACTGGGTGGGTGAGTTGCCAGCGTCGATCGCGGCGCAGGTCGAGCAACTCGCGCGACATTTCTGGCCGGGTCCGCTGACTTTGGTGCTGCCGCGCGCCGCACAGGTCTCACCTGTGTTGACTGGCGGTCAGCAGAGCATCGCGGTTCGCGTGCCGAGTCATCCCGTGGCGCAACGATTGCTACGGGCTTTCGGCGGTGGCATCGCAGCACCCTCGGCCAATCGCTACGGTCGCGTCTCGCCAACGCGTGCCGAGCACGTCCGCGAGGAGTTTCCGCAGGGCGTGACGATCCTCGAAGGCGGCGACTGCGAGGTCGGCGTCGAATCGACGATCCTCTCATTACTCGAAACACCACCGCGCATCTTGCGACCGGGCATCATCGGCAGGCAGCAGCTCGAAGCGCTGATCGGTCCGCTTGCCGAGGGTGCGAGCACGGTTGCGCCGCGTGTTCCGGGTTCGACTCCGCAGCATTACGCACCGCAAACGCCCGTCGAGCTGGTTGCACCAGATGCACTCAATGCTCGGATCGAGTCCAGCAATGCCTCAGGCGAGGCCGTGGTGGTGCTAGCGCGTCGCGCGCCAGAGACTCGTTGGGTGCTCGCGTGTGGCGCCGCGCCGCCGCACGTGCGCCGTTGGTTGCAGGCGCCGACGTCAGCCGCGGATTACGCGCATGATCTTTACGCCAATTTGCGCGCGCTCGACAAAGAAAACGCAGCGCGTATCCTCATCGAGCAGGTCCCCGCGAGTCCCGAGTGGGATGCCGTGCGCGATCGTCTCGGTCGTGCCGCGGCACGCTGACTCCCTTTCCATTTTGTTTTAGGTGCCCATCATCATGATCGATCCTTTTGTGCCGCGAGAGATTCGACGTCTGGTGCGCGAGTTCGGCTCGCCGCTCCTGATCATCGATTGCGAGCGGATCCGTCAGCAGTACCGCGGTTTGCAGCGCGCGCTGCCCGGAGTCGATCTTCACTATGCGCTGAAGCCTTTGCCGCATCCGGCAGTGGTTCAAACGGTGCTTGCCGAGGGTGGTTTTCTCGATTTGGCGACGACCGGTGAGGTCGAGCTTGTTGCCAAGCTCGGCGCCGATCCGCGCCTGTGTATCCACACGCACCCGATCAAGCGCGACATCGATATCCGTTCGGCGCTCGCGCGCGGTGTCAAAGTATTCGTTGCCGACAACCCTGACGAGTTGCGCAAATTCGTGCCCTATGCCGATGAGGCTGAGGTGTTGTTGCGGGTGTCGTTCCGTAGTCCGGGTGCCGTTTGCGATCTCTCTCGGAAATTCGGCTGCGATCCCGAAAACCTGCTCGCGCTCGCGCGTAAAGCGCATGACCTTGGGCTCACCGTCCGAGGACTCTCTTTCCACGTGGGCTCGCAAGCCGCGGACCCATCGAAGCACGTCGAGGCGATCGATGCGTGTGCGCGGCTACTCGCCGTGGCACGGCGTGAGAAACTCGGTCCCTGTGACACGCTGGATATAGGCGGTGGTTTTCCGATCGATTACTCGCAGCGTGCTCCGATCATTCATGAGTTCTGCGCACCGATACGCGCAGCGCTTGCGAAGCTGCCGAAGCGTGTGCGTGTTCTTGCCGAGCCAGGTCGTTATATCGCCGGCCCCGCGGCGATTGGTGTCGCCTCGGTCATGGGTCGCGCCGAGCGCGAGGGGCTTTGGTGGTATTACCTCGATGACGGCTTGTACGGATCGTATAGCGGTCAATTATTCGACCACGCACGCTATCCGATCGAGGCTCTCAAGCGCGGTAAGCGTCATCCCTCGGTTTTGGCCGGACCCACTTGTGACAGCATCGATGTGATCTCCGAGAATATTTTGTTACCGGAACTGGAGCCGGGCGATCTGATTGTCGGTCGGGCGATGGGTGCCTACACTTGGGCTAGCGCATCGGAATTCAATTTCTTTCCGAAAGCGACCGTGGTCTCGGTGAATGCGACACGTCACGATCGTGGCAGCGTGCTCGCAATCGAGCGCTAGCCGAACTCGGATCAGATGCTGCTGCACTCGGCTGACTTCGTTGCCGGCGCCGCGTCCGCAAGGGGCGTTGCAATCGTCATCGACGTCTTTCGCGCCTGTTCGGTGATTGCGCATGCGCTCGCAGCGGGCGCTGTGCGAGTGGTCCCCGTCGCTGATGTCGAAGTTGCTCGTGCCATGAAGGCGGCTGATCCCGCATCGCTGCTCGTTGGCGAGAGGCATGCACGGAAGCTGCCCGGGTTTGATTGCGGCAATTCGCCGACCGAAGTATTGCGTGAATCGTTGCAGGGTCGAACCTTGATCCATACGACGCATGCCGGTACGCAAGGTCTGACAGCCGCATTTGCCGTCGCGGATCGCGTGTTCACCGGTGCGCTCGTGAATTTGTCGGCGACGATTGCCGCAGTGCGTGCATTGCAGCCAGCGGAAGTCACGATCATCGCGATGGGTCACGAGGCTCGCGAGCGCTGTGTCGAAGATGATCTCTGCCGCGAAGCCTTGCTCGCGGGTCTGCGCGGAGAGTCCCTCGACCCGTCAGACTGGCTGGACCGTCTGCGCGCAGCACCCGCTGCCGATAAATTCTTTGATCCTGCTGCCGACTGGGCCCCACTTGAGGACTTTGCATACTGCACGGCCGTTGATGCAGTTCCTTTCGCGGTGACGATGACACTGGGCCAGGGCGGGCAGGGTGAGCTACGAGCATGGTCGATGTAGTTTTCGACATCGGTCGGGTACTGGTCGCGCTGCAGCCGGAGCGTCTGATCGGCTTGTTGCGTGCGCATGGTGGGGCGGCACGAACGCTAGAGGACGTGACGAGTGGCATCGATCTCACTGGTCACGAGACGGGTCGCGTGGACGGCGCGCAACTGCTGCAGCAAATTGCTGCGCTCGCGCCGGAGCCTATCTCGATGCCAGCCCTGCAAGCGGCTTGGGTCGACATGCTGCGACCCGAAGCGACGATGCTGCAATTGGCTGAGCGATTACGTCGACGTCATCGGATTTTTCTGCTGACGAACATTGGTGACTTGCACTGGTCTCATCTCGAGCAGGTCGTGGGTTTGCATCACTACGCCATGGATGTGTTGCGTTCGGATGTGGCCGGCGTGATGAAACCCGATAACCGAATTTATGTCGAAGCGGAGCGGCGTTTCGGTTTGTCGCCCGATACGACCATCTTCATCGACGATCGCCCCGAGAACATTGAGGCGGCCGTGGCGCGCGGTTGGCAGGCCTTTGTCCATCGCGATCCCGCCACGACCATGGCTACACTGCAATCCTTGGGGCTCGATTCGGAGTAAGCATGCCCGTTATCGTTACCACCGTTGGACTACTCGTCCTATCGAACATCTTCATGACGTTCGCTTGGTACGCCCATCTCAAAAACCTCAACGACAAGCCGTGGTGGATCGCCGCCTTGCTCAGTTGGGGGATCGCGTTGTTCGAGTATCTATTGCAGGTTCCCGCCAATCGCATCGGATATACAGAGCTGTCACTGGCACAGTTGAAGATTTTGCAGGAGGTCATCACGCTCTCCGTGTTTGTGCCTTTTGCCTGGCTGTATATGAAACAGCCACTACGGCTCGATTATCTTTGGGCCGCCCTGTGTATCTTGGGTGCGGTGTATTTCATCTTTCGTGAACCGTCGGTGACCTCGTGAGCACGGCCATCCACCGACGTGTTGAAGCGCTGCGCGAGGGGCGTGATCCGACATTCATTGCGCGGCTTCCCTCGGGTTGGGCTGTGTTTGGCGAGCGCCAGTTTCTCCGTGGCTATTGCCTGTTATTACCCGACCCGGTCGTGCCGCATCTGAACGATTTTGACGCGATCGCAAGATCTCAATTTCTCTCGGATATGGCGGCGCTGGGTGATGCTTTGCTCGCAGAGACAGGGGCTATCCGCATCAATTACGCGATGTTCGGCAATCTGGAGCCCGCGTTGCATGCGCATCTGGTGCCACGGTATGCCAATGAAACGGCACCGCTCGATGTGGCCCACCCTTGGGCTTATGACTGGGCCGCTGCACCGGCTTTCGAGCCCGAGGCATTCGCGGCGCTCACCGCCGCGATACGCCACAGACTCACTCCGCTTTTGCGTAGTGCAGGGGCAAAGCCGTCGTCGACTTGATCGTCTCGAGCGAGAAGCTCGCGCTGACGTCGAGCATTTCGAGTGCGCTGATGAGCTTCTTGTAGACGGCATCGTAGCCATCGATGTCCGGGACCACGACCCGCAACAGATAATCCACATCTCCGCTCATGCGATGCAGCTCGGTGACTTCGGGTAGATCGCGGATCACCTTGGCGAATTTGTCGAACCAGCCTGCGCTATGACTGGGTGCCTTGATGGTCACGAAAACGGTCGTGCCCACATTGAGCGCTCGCGCGTCTAGCAGTGCGACGGTGCGCTTGATGATGCCGCGTTCGCGTAGGCGCTGGATCCGACGCCAGCAGGGCGCTTTGGAGAGACCAACCCGTTCGGCGATGTCTGCGGCAGTCAGGTCCGCATCCTTCTGCAGTAAGTCCAAAATTCGTTTATCGAGTTTGTCCATGAGACGAATTTACATAAAAAATGTATTTGAAGAAACAAAATTGCTCTTTATCGGAGCGACAGCTCGATCTTCGCAACCCTGTCTCGCAACGCCCCGATTATCTTGAAGGCCATGTTGTCACGCCTCTTTACCGCCCATCCTGCCAGCGTCGGCGAGACCTACTTCGGTCATCTGGTGCAGGCCACGTCTTTTGGCTTCCGGATGTTGATCGCAGGCATCGCTTGCATCCTGCACGGGCTCTTTCCTTTCTTGTGTGTCTCGACAGGTTCCGATGCCATGAAGGAATTGAATGCGGAGATGAGCGCGCGACGCGAGCGAGCCCTGAAGGGTCTGCCGATCCGGTAACATCGGCGCGATTGCAGATCGCGCGGAGTATCCCTTGAGTTCCCGACCGTTATTGCGCCTGCGCCGGGGCGAGGAGCGCCGTCTGCGCGCCGGGCATCTCTGGATCTTCAGCAACGAGATCGATACCAGCCAGACGCCGTTGACGAGTTTCGAGCTTGGGCAGCTCGTGACCGTGCAAGATCAGCGTGGCCAAACGCTCGGCACCGCCTATATCAATCCGTCGACTCTGATCGCAGCGCGCTTGCTCTCGCGCGAGGCCGAGACCATCGACATCGATTGGTTTGCGGCGAGGCTGAGACGGGCGTTGGCTTGGCGCGACCGAGTTTATCGCTCACCGCATTACCGCTGGGTTTACGGTGAGTCCGACGGATTACCTGGGCTCGTGCTCGATCGCTTTGGCGATATCGTCGTCGGACAGTTGACGACCGCCGGGATGAATCAGCAGCAGAGCTTCATCGAGGAGGCGATACGTCGCGTCTTGGGTCCACGCGTGTTGCTGTGGAAGAACGACGGGGGTGCACGCGCGCTCGAAGGCTTGCCTGATGAAGTCGCTACCGCCTGGGGTGTCGCACCCGAGCGGGTGGAGGTCGTCGAGTCGGCGGCAGACTGTGGGCAGCTCGTTTTCGAGACCGAGCTCGGTGGTGGTCAAAAGACGGGTTGGTTCTACGATCAGGCTTTCAATCGAAGCCAGCTCGCCCGCTTCATGACTGCCGGGGCTCGAGTACTCGACGTCTGTTGTTATGCGGGCGGTTGGGCGGCGACTGCGGCTTCGCTCGGCGCAAGTCGCATCGACTGCGTCGACGCCTCGGCTGCTGCGCTCGACCGAGCGCAAGCCAACGTGGCAAGACAGACTCGCGCCGGTGCTGCGCCGGAATTTTTCGCCCATCGAGGCGACGCTTTCGATGTGCTCGCGGAGCTTGCCGAGGCGGGTGAACGATATGACGTCGTGGTCGTCGATCCGCCCGCGTTCATCAAGCGTCGCAAGGATATTCCCCAAGGCGAGGCCGCCTACCGCAAGTTGAATCAACTGGCGCTGAGGGTGCTGTCGGACGAGGGTCTGCTGATCAGCTGTTCGTGTTCTTATCATCTAGCGATCGATTCGCTGCAGACGGCGATCCAATCGGCGGCCCGTCATGTCGATCGCCACGTCCAGATCGTTTATCAAGGCATGCAGTCGCCGGACCATCCGGTGCATCCGGCCATCCCGGAGACGCGCTATCTCAAGTCTTTCTTCTGCCGTGTGACGCGCAGCTGAGGGTAGAATCGCGGCATGCTCGTTTATCCCGGCTTTGATCCTGTTGCGCTCGAGCTCGGCCCGCTCAAGGTTCGATGGTATGGCCTGACGTATCTCATCGCCTTCGCGGTGGCATGGTGGTTGGCGCGTCGCCGCGCCGCGCAGCCCGGCTCAAGTTGGAAGGTCGTCGATGTCGACGATTTCCTCTTCTTCGCCATGCTGGGTGTCATCTTAGGCGGCCGTATCGGCTACACCCTGTTTTATGGGATGGAGTTCTGGCTAGAAGATCCGCTGTATCTCTTGCGCGTCTGGGAAGGCGGTATGTCTTTCCACGGCGGACTCATTGGCGTGTTGGTCGCGCTCGCGCTGTTTGCGCGGCGTCGTGGTCGTGAGGTGGCCGACGTGTTCGACTTCGCGGCGGCCTTGCCTGGGATCGGCATCCTCGCTGTGCGTGTCGGCAACTTCATCAACGGCGAGCTCTGGGGCCGGCCGGGCGAGGTTCCTTGGGCCATGCTGGTCGATGGCGTTGCACGTCATCCCACGCAGCTCTACGAAGCGCTGCTCGAAGGCGCTCTGCTGGCGGCGGTCTTGTGGTGGTACACGTCGAAGCCTCGACCGCAGTGGGCGCCCTCGGGACTCTTTCTCATCATGTATGCCTCGGGACGCTTGATCGTCGAGTTCTGGCGCCTGCCGGATGCGCATATCGGGTATCTCGCGGGTGGTTGGCTGACCATGGGTCACGTGCTCACTTTGCCGATGTTGCTCGCGGGTGTGGCTTTGATGCTCATCGCGTATCGGCGCAATGTGCCCTCGGGCAATCGACTGACCGCCTAAGGCTATGCAGCAGTACCTCGATTTCATGCGCCACGTGCGCGAGCACGGAACCCGCAAGACGGACCGCACCGGCACGGGGACTTTGTCCGTGTTTGGCTATCAGATGCGCTTCGACCTGCGCGCCGGATTTCCGCTCGTCACCACCAAAAAAATCCATCTGAAGTCTGTGGTTCACGAGTTGCTGTGGTTCCTCAAAGGGGATACCAACACGCGCTACTTGCGTGAGAACGGCGTAACGATTTGGGATGAATGGGCCGACGAGCAGGGTGAGCTCGGCCCGGTCTACGGCAAGCAGTGGCGCTCATGGCCAACGCCGAACGGCGGCTCGATCGATCAGATGAGTGAAGTGTTGCGCCAGCTGCGCGAGCAACCCGATTCACGCCGCATCATCGTGAGCGCTTGGAACGTGGGCGAGTTGGCGGATATGGCCTTGATGCCGTGTCACGCGTTCTTTCAGTTCTATGTGGCCGATGGTCGCTTGTCGTGCCAGCTCTATCAGCGCAGCGCCGATATCTTTCTCGGCGTGCCGTTCAACATCGCCTCCTATGCCTTGTTGACGCATATGGTCGCCCAGCAGGTTGATCTGCAAGTGGGTGACTTCGTGTGGACCGGTGGCGATTGCCATCTGTATTCGAACCATCTCGAGCAGTCCGATCTGCAGCTATCGCGGGAGCCTTTGCCGCTGCCGCAGCTCGTGATCGGACGCAAACCACCGACCTTGTTCGATTACGTGTTCGACGACTTCGAGTTTCGAAACTACCAATTCCATCCGGCGATCAAGGCGCCGGTGGCTGTTTGATTTTCAAATCATTGTTCCGGGAGATACTGCGTGGCGATACCCCTGATGCGAACCAGTCCGTGGATTCAGGTCCGCAATTCCAAGATTCATGGCAAGGGCGTCTTCGCCGCCAAGCGAATTCCGAAGGGAACTCGCATCATCGAATACATTGGCGAGCGCATCTCGCATAAAGAGGCTGACGATCGCTACGCCGAGCACGATCCGAACGACAACCACACCTTTCTCTTCATCGTTGATCGTAAGACCGTGATCGATGGTGGCCGCAAGGGAAATGCGGCGCGATATATCAATCACTCCTGCGACGGCAACTGTGAATCGGCCATCGCCGAGCGTCGCGTATTCATCGATGCGGTGCGCGACATCGCCAAGGGTGAGGAGCTCGGCTACGACTACGAGATCGGTCGCGATAAGAACGATCCGCCGAACGTCGATGAAATCTACGCTTGTCGCTGCGGATCGCCGAAGTGCCGCGGTACGATGTTGTGGCCGGCCAAGCGACCCGCCCAAAAGAAAAAGGCCAAACGCAAAGCCAAGGCCAAGGCCAAAGCGAAGACCAAAGCCAAAGCCAAGAAAAAATCGTCGCGCACGGCGCGTCGGCGCTGAGTCACGAGACCTCAGACTGAACTCATGGCGACGCCGAGAGTGACTCTGATCGTCGCGATGACCGATGATGGCGTCATCGGTCTGGACGGTCAGTTGCCGTGGCGTCTGCCGGAGGATCTGCGGCGCTTCAAGGCACAGACCCTCGGCAAGCCGGTGATCATGGGGCGCAAGACGTTCGAGTCCATCGGACGGCCTTTGCCGCAACGGCACAATATCGTGCTGACTCGACAGCGCGACTTCTCGGTAGGTGATCCCGCGGTAACGATCGTCGCTGATGTCGAGTCCGCGCTGCGCGCAGCCGGAGAGGTGCCCGAGGTGATGATTATCGGCGGTGCCGAGATCTACCGGCTCGCACTACCGTTAGCTGAGCGGATCGTGTTGACGCGCGTACACGCGAGCGTGCGTGGCGACACCTATTTCCCGCCCATTGAGCCGACGAACTGGCGCCTCGTGTCATCCGAGCAGTATCCCGCTGACGAGAAGCATGCCTACTCGATGACGTTCGAAGATCTCGAGAGAGTTTGCTGATGTCGATCGTGAAAGATTGGTCGCGGCGACGTGCGATGACGGTTTTCGGTGCCGCAGCCGTCACGGGCTGGTTCGAGCTACTGCGTGCGCAGACCTATCCTCGCATCTTGCAAGGACCGATGTTGGGCGACACCACATCGGACAGCACGATCATTTGGATGCGCGCATCCGATGCACATCGGATCGAAGTCGAGTACTCCACGGATCTCACGCTGAAGGGCGCCACTCGTAGCATCGCGATCGATGCAAGTCCCGATCAAGATTACATTGTGCGCATACCGCTGCAGGGGCTCTCGCCAGCAACCTCCTATGCCTACCGAGTGTTACTCGATGGCAAGCCGGACCGCTATGCGCGCTCGCCGAGAGTGTTCCGCACCTTGCCGACGGGCAATGCGCCGCTGCGGTTGGCTTTCGGCTCTTGTGCGCGTCGCATTCTCGATGGTCGCCAGCCCATCTTTGAGGCCATTGCGGCGGCGCAACCCGACGGATTTTTCTGGGTTGGAGATCACGTTTATATCGATAGTCTTGCCCCACTGGCTTTCGAGCACGAATACCAATTGCAGCGTAGCGTGCCGAGTGCGCAAGCCATGTTGGGCAGCGTGCCTCAATGGGCGATCTGGGACGATCATGACTACGGCTTGAATAACGGGGATCGAACCTCGCCCGTGCGCGAGTTGGGGCTCGCCACTTTCAAGAAGTATTGGGCGAATCCGGCCTATGGACTGCCCGAGGCGCCAGGGGTGTTTTTCCGCAAGCGCATCGCGCAGGTCGAGTGTTTCTTTTTAGACGGCCGCAGTTACCGTGATCCGAGTGGCCAACCTGACGGACCTTCCAAAACGCAGCTCGGCACCGTTCAGAAAGCTTGGCTCAAGCGAGTGCTACGCGACAGCGATGCCGCTTTCAAATTACTGATTTCAGGCGGTGGTTGGGCGACCAGCGGTGGCGATAAGTTCGACGAGAGCTGGGGCGCCTATCGACATGAGCGCGACGAGATCTTTGATTTCGTTCGCGACGAACGGATCGGCGGTGTCGTGCTGCTCTCGGGCGATGTGCATCGCGGCGAGCTCAATTTGGTGCCACGTCGCGCGAAGGGCGGCTACGATTTAACGGAACTTGTGAGCTCACCGCTCGCACAGCCGACCCGATCCGCCAATGATGATTTGCAGGCGGAGTCGAGACTGCGACCGCCTTACGATGGCGGTAGCAATTTCGGCTTGCTGGAGTTCGATGCCGACGGTGGTCTGGCATTGAACTTGCGCGATGTGACGGGCGATCCGGTCTGGGAGCCCGTGCGCTTGAATGCTCGCGACTTACAGATTCCGCGTCGTCGAACACGCACGTGAGGTGACGTGGGTTGTAGCCTATCTGCGATAGATCAAGGTGGTACCGATCGACCCTGTCGCCGGGCGGTTTGCTCGCAGCAATGGTGCCTACCGACTAGTCGGCTGCCCTGATTAGTGTAGTTTCACGCGCGGTTCAGTTTGTGCGGCGATCATTCGGCCGAGTGTGCTGAGCGTAGTCTTCCAAAAGCCATGTAGCGCGAGTTCGTGCATCTTGTAGAGCGACAGATACATCCAGCGTGCGAATAGTCCTTCGAGCCAAATGTTACCGCCGACGAAGTTGCCCATGAGGTTGCCTACCGTCGTGTACTCGCCGAGCGATACCAGGGAGCCGAAATCCCGATAGCGCCAAGGGCGTGGTTCGCGGCCAGCGAGAATTCGCGGCAACCATTTGACGAGATAGGACGCCTGTTGGTGTGCAGCCTGCGCGCGCGGCGGCACGTTACGTCCAGGATGAGCCGCCCATTCGACAGCGGCGCAATCGCCAATCGCGAACACCGACGGATCATCACGTGAGCGCAGCGTCGCGTCGACGACGATTTGATTGAGCGAGTTGACGGCGACGCCGAGATTGCGCAGAAAAGGCGCGGCTTTTACGCCTGCCGCCCAGACGACCATCTCGGCAGCGATGATATTGCCGTCAGCGAGGCGTACGGCCTTCGGCAACACCTCAGCCACTCGCGCGTTCGTGTGCACCTCGACTTCCAGTTTCTCGAGCATGCGATGCGCGGCGGCGGAGATCCGTTCCGGAAGCGCCGGCAAGATACGCGGCGAGGCTTCGATCAAGTGCAAACGGATGTGTTTGTCCGGATCGATATTGTCGAGACTGAAGGAAACGAGTTCGCGGGTGGCGTTGTGCAACTCGGCAGCAAGCTCCACACCCGTCGCGCCCGCACCGACAATGGCGACGTTCAGTTGTTCTGGGCGCAGCGGTGCCGTCTGTGAATGGGCACGCAGGAAAGCATTGACCAGCCGACGATGGAAGCGATCCGCCTGCTGGGTGCTCTCGAGTGCAATGGCATGTTCGAGCACGCCGGGCGTGCCGAAATCATTGATGCTGCTGCCGACGGCGAGCACCAGTAAGTCGTAATCGATGCGTCGCGCGGGCACGATCTCATCGCCGTTCTCATCGTGCACGGGGCCTACGAGCACTTGCTTAGCTACGCGATCGAGCCCCACCATTTCGCCGTAGCGGTAACGGAACCCGTGCCAGTGAGACTGCGCGAGATAATCGAGTTCGTGTACGTCGAGATCGACCGTACCGGCTGCGAGCTCGTGCAGATGAGGTTTCCAAAAATGGGTGCGCCCGCGCTCGACGAGCGTGATGTCGGCTCGGCCCCGACGACCTAGTTTGTCACCGAGCCGAGTGACGAGCTCGAGTCCGCCGGCGCCACCGCCGACGACGACGATGCGGGGAATCCGCGTGCTGTGGGTCATCCTGCCCTGTCCAAATAGGCGCGCATCCTGCGCGAAAGACGCTGCATGTTACCGGAGCGGCGATGACATCGTGATGTCTTTCGAGAGGATTTGTTTGAATTGAGCCGCGAGTGCGCGCACGCCAGGGCCAGCAAGTTCCGAGTCGGCGAGCACCAAGTACAGCGTGACGTGTCGTTCTGCACCTTCGCTGAGCGGTAAGGGTTTGAGCAGGCCTTGAGCGAGCGCATCCTCGATTCGGGCCTGCGGATACCAAGCAAAACCATGTCCGTGAATGGCGGCGCGGATACTGGTGTCGAACTGGCTGAACGTCCAGCGTCGATCGACCTCTACCGACGTGGCCCGGCTATCACGATGGATGCCGCTATCGCGTACCAGCAAATGTCGGTGCTCAGCGAGATCGGCGGCCGTCAGGGGTCGGTTCAAGCGGTGCAACGCGTGGTCGGGGTGCGCTACGGCGATCAAACGCAGGTGGGTGAGCGCATCACCTAAGAAACCCACGGGAATTTGCGGGGTAATCGCGAGGTCGACCCGCTTTTGCAGCAGCGCTTCGAGCGTTCCGCCAAGAACCGTCTCTTCAACCTCGACGCGCGTGGCAGGGCTTTGCTCGGCAAAGCCGGCGAGGGCGGTGAGCATTGGCTCAGGCGGCAGCAATATCTCGACGGCCACTCGGATCACCGGTTCCCAGCCGGCGGAGACCGTGCGCGCTCGTTGTTCTAGGCGGCTTGCCTGATCGAGTAGCACTCGGGCTTGCCGGTGCAGCATCTCGCCGATGGGGGTGAGGACCGCGCGTCGGCCTCGTGTCTCGAACGCGCTCACACCGAGTCTGCTTTCGAGTTGTTGAATCAGATAGGTCACAGCTGATTGGCTCTTGTTGAGTGCGACGGCCGCCGCCGCATAGCTGCCGGTTTCGACGACCGCGACCAGGGCTTGCCACTGATCCAGACTGACATAGGAACGTTGATTCATTTAAAAATTCGATAAATAAAGTCGAATAATTCGGCTTTATTATCAGAAATTATTGCTATTGAATACCCGTCATGAAAACACTCCTCCATGTTCGTAGCAGTCTGTTCGGTGATCACGGCCAATCCGCCGTTTTGGCCGCCGAATTCGTTTCCGCCTGGCAGTCCCGTCACCCCGGTGCTCGTGTGATCGTGCGCGATCTGATCGCAACGCCGCTGCCGCATCTCGATGCGGATCGCTTCGCTGCGTTAACCAGCAAGCCAGAAGCCCGAACGAGTGCGCAGCAGGCGATCGTCGCCGAGTCTGATGCGCTCATCGCCGAGTTGCGCGAGGCCGATGAAATCGTGCTCGCCGCGCCGATGTATAACTTCGCGGTTCCGAGCCAGCTGAAGAGTTGGTTCGATCACATCGCGCGAGCCGGTGTGACGTTTCGCTACACCGCAACCGGCGCCGAAGGTTTGCTCGGTGGCAAACCCGTCACGGTGATCGCGACGCGCGGTGGGTTCTACGCCGGAACGTCGGCTGACAGTCAGACGCCATGGCTACAGACCATGCTGGGCTTCCTCGGTCTGAACGACGTCAAGTTCATCTACGCCGAGGGCATCGCGATCAGTGCTGATCACAAGGCCGAGGCGTTGCGCAAAGCGCGCGAGCAGATGAAGGTCGCCTGATGTCGAGCGCGATCAAGCCTTTGCAGCGGGTGGTCGAGGCGTTGCGCACTTCCGACGGCGCGGGTGTCTCACTCTATCGCAGTCTCGGTCAGTCGCCGTTTGCGCGGCTTGATCCGTTCCTGATGCTCGATGAGTTCGGCAGCGATCGACCGAACGAATACATCGCCGGTTTCCCCGCGCATCCTCATCGCGGTTTTCAGACCGTGACCTACATGCTCGCCGGGCACATGCTGCATGAGGATCATTTAGGCAATCGCGGTCATTTGAAGGCCGGTGGTGCGCAATGGATGACAGCCGGTCGCGGCATCATTCACTCGGAAATGCCGCAACAAGAGAGCGGCTTGATGCGCGGCTTCCAGCTCTGGATCAATCTTCCGGCCAAAGAAAAAATGCGCCCTGCCGAGTATCGTGATCTCGATGCGAGCGAGATCCCCACATACGAAACGGCGGATGGATTTCGGATCAAAGTCATCGCTGGCCGATGGCAGGGCGAAGAAGCGTCCCTCGAGGGTCCGATCAAGGGCATGAGCACGGCGCCTGAGTTTTGGGATGTCACGCTGCCGGCAGGGGCGAGTTTCGATCACGCGTTGCCGCTCGGTCATCACACCTACCTGTACGTCTTTGAAGGTGCGCTCGAGATCGGTGCTAGCGCCCACGCGCTGCGCGCGCGTCAGGGCGGCATTTTGGGTGAGGGTGAACGCGTGCAAGTCAAAGCCGGTCGCGATGGAGGTCGCTTTCTGCTGCTGTCCGCCAAGCCGATTGGCGAGCCCGTCGTGCAGCACGGTCCTTTCGTCATGAATACCCGAGAGGAAATCGAGCAAGCGATCCGTGACTATCAAAGCGGTCGACTGGTCGCTGCGAGTTGATCGCCTAATCGACCCTTACGTTCGCCGTCCGGTTGCTTCGCCGTCAGGTCAAGAACAGCGCGCCGAGACCGAGCAGCGTGGCGAAGCCGATGCAGTCGGTGAAAGTGGTCAGAATCACGCCGGCTGATAGCGCGGGATCGATATCGAGTCGACGTAGTGCCAGCGGGACGAGTACGCCGACCGCGGCCGCGGCGAGCAGATTGATCAGCATCGCCGCGGCGATGATGGCGGCAATCTGCCAGGTGCCGAACCAAACGACCGTCACCGCACCGACGACGACGGCCCAGATGAGACCATTTAATCCGCCCACGGCAATTTCTTTGAACAGCAGCCAGCGTGCGTTCGACCACTGAACCTGGCCGAGCGCAAGGCCGCGAATGAGCAAGGTCACGGTCTGGGTGCCCGCGATGCCGCCCATTGAGGCGACAATCGGCAGCAAAGCCGCGAGTGCTGCCACTTTCTCGATGGTGGCTTCGAAATTCTTGACGACCGATGCGGCGAGGAGGGCGGTGAGCAGGTTGATGCCGAGCCACAGCAGACGACGACGCGTCGAGGGCACGATGCCTGCAAACAAGTCTTCCTCATCTTTGAGGCCGGCCATCGACATGACTTCGTGCGTCGCTTCTTCGCGGATGACGTCGACGACGTCGTCGATCGTGATGCGACCGAGCAGGCTGCCGCTCGAGTCGACGACCGCCGCCGAGACGAGATCGCGTTCTTGGAAGAGTTGCGCCACATCGTGCGCCGGCATATCCGGCTCGATGCGTGGTGCGTCGGTATCGAGGCTATCGCCGACGGTATCTTGCGGATCGCCCGTGATGATGCGGGTGAGCGAGATGGTGCCAAGATAGCGGTCGTCTCGATCGACGACGAAGAGGCTATCGGTACGCGAGGGCAACTCGCCACGCATGCGCAGATAGCGCAACACGACCTCCAAGCTCACGTCGGGGCGCACGCTCACCGTATCGGTGTTCATCAGACCACCGGCACTGTCTTCTGGCCACGACAACACTTTGCGCAAGCGCTCGCGGTCGCGCTGATCCATCGAGCGCAACACCTGCACGGTGACCGTCTCGGGTAGTTCGCGCACGAGATCGGCGAGATCGTCGACCTCCATGCCTTCGGCTGCCGCGACGAGCTCTTCGGTCTCCATCTCTTCGATGAGTTCTTGACGTACGCCCTCGCTCAGTTCGAGCAGCACGTCGCCCTCGAGTTCGGGATCGACCATGTTCCATACGAGCTCGCGCTGGCGAGGCGGGACGGATTCGAGCAGCAACGCGATCTCAGCCGGATGCAGTCCGGTGATCATGCGCTGCGCAGGGCGCAGCGTGCCGGCATCGAGCGCCGATCGCAGCGCTTCGAGCTGCAATTCTTTGCGCGACATCTCGCTCATCGACGCTGGGCCTGTGTGAGCGAGGCGTGACGGACTGCGAGCTCGGGTAAGCGCCGTGTGAGTCTCTCGCGTAGCCGCTCAAGCAAATAAACCGAACGGTGCTGGCCGCCCGTGCAACCGATACCGATGGTCAGGTAGCGTCGGTGGGCTGCCTCGTGTTCGTCGATACGCGCCGAGACATAGCGCTCGAGATCATCGAGAAAGGTTTGTGCTGCCGGTTGTGCATCGAGAAAGCGAACGATCTCAGGATCGAGTCCCGTAAACGGTCGCAACGCGACGTTCCAATAGGGATTGGGCAGGGTGCGCGCATCGAAGACGAAATCGCAGTCTCCCGGTACGCCGTGCTTGAAACCAAAAGACACCAGCGTGACCGAGAGTTGCGAGGCGCGACGCCGATCGATGCGCTGACCGACAACCTCGCGCAGGTCGTGTACGCCCATGTGAGTCGTATCGATGACGAGGTCGGCGGATTGGATCAACGGATCGAGCAGTTCGCGTTCGGCCGCGATTGCATCCTGCAAACTGCGGCCCTCGCGGGCCAATGGGTGACGCCGCTTGGTTTCGCCATATCGGCGCAGCAGTTCCGCATCGGTGGCGAGCACGGCAAGCAACTCGCAGCGCAGACCGCTACGGCGCAGCTGACCGATGGTGTCTCCGATATTACTGAGGCCGATATCTGAGTCGCGAGCGTCGATGCCGATGGCGAGATGCTGATAAGCCTCGTTATCGCCAGCACGCAGCGCGTGACCGACGAAGGACTCGAGCATCGAGGCGGGCAGGTTGTCGACGCAGTAGTAGCCTAAGTCCTCGAGCGCATGCAGTACCACGCTCTTGCCGGCCCCCGAGAGCCCGCTCACGAGGATAATGCGTGTCGCCTGAGGCATGACTCAATGCCGCGCTCGGCGGCCTTCCTCGGCGTGATGATCGGTGTTCTTTTCTTTGCGTTTCTTGACGAGTCGGTCGAGCTTATCGGCCAAGGCATCGATCGCGGCATACATGTTGGTGTCTTCGGCGTCGGCGTGGATATCGCCGCCGCGAACCTTCAGCGTGGCTTCCGCCTTGTGACGCAACTTCTCGACCGAGATGACGTAGTGCACATCCATCAGCTGATCGAAGTGCCGGGTGATGCGATCCATCTTTTTGTGGATGTACTCCCGCAGCGCGTCAGTGACTTCGACGTGATGACCGGTGACGGATATTTGCATGATCGTCTCCTCGTACGTTTTAGAGGTCCTACATCCGAGATTAGCGCGTCCCGCCCCGTTTGCGGTCGGCAGACGAGGCGATACCGAGGCTCTCACGGTACTTCGCTACAGTTCTTCGCGCTACCGGTATCCCCTCATTTGAGAGTAATTCGGCGAGACGATTGTCGGAGAGCGGTTGGGCGGGGTCTTCGTCGCGGATGAGCTTGCGGATTTTCGCCCGTATGGCGGTGGACGAGGTTCCTTGCCCATCATCGCCCTCGACCTGGCTTGAGAAAAAGTAGCGCAGTTCGAATACGCCACGCGACGTATGCATGTATTTGCCGGAGGTGACGCGCGAGATCGTCGACTCGTGCATCTCGATCGCCGAGGCGATGTCCTTGAGAATCATCGGGCGCATGTGTTCCTCGCCCTGCGCGAGGAATTCGGTCTGACGCTCCACGATGGCGCGCGCCACTTTGAGAAGCGTGTCGTTGCGAATCTCGAGGCTCTTGAGCAACCAACGCGCCTCTTGCAGCTGCGTACGCAGCGTCGTGTGTGCGCCACCACGTCCGAGCATGCCTGCATAGCTCTGGTTGACCCGGATGCGCGGCAGTGTGCCCGGCGCCAATTCGACTGCCCAGCCGCGGCTAGTGCGGCGCACGAAGACATCGGGCACGACGTATTCCGGGCGCGTGGAGCTGACCGTCGCGCCCGGTCGTGGATGACAACTTCGCACCAGCGCGATCGCTGTCTCGAGCATTTCTTCGTCGCCTCCGAGCTGGCTCTCCACTGCCCGTCGCAACGGTCCATGATCGCGCAGCGCAAGCAGATCGAGATGCTGCTCGGCGATACGTTTGGCGAGTGAGAGCCCGGGCGTGTCGAGGGCTAACTGGTTCAACTGTAGCGCGAGACATTCGGCGAGATTGCGCGCGGCCACACCGATAGGGTCGAGCATCTGCACGAGCATCAAGACGCGCTCGACCTCTTCCTCATCCCACTCGAGATCGGGTCGCAAGGTTTCGGCGATCTCGGCCAGCGATTCGGTTAGGTAACCATCTTCGTTGAGCGAATCGACAATGGTCGTGGCGACCGTCAAATCGTCGTTCGATAGTCCAGCGAGTTCGAGTTGCCCGAGCAAGTGATCACGCAAGGTTTGCTCGCGCTCATCGGCAAATTCGCGCGCACGATCCTCGTCATCTTCGGCGCGGGAGGCATCGCTGCCCGTGCCTGCCTGATCCGCCCAGGGCTGATCGACGATCTCGATTTCGACCGGTTCGGTGGTCTCGATCGACTCGGTCGGTTCGGCAGCGGTGAAGTGACTGGTGAGCTCGACCTCGTCTTCGGGCTCTTCCTGCTCGAGCATGACATTGCTTTCGAGCATTTCGTTGATGTGCGCCTGCAGCTCGAGCGTCGGCATCTGCAACAAGCGGATCGCCTGCTGCAATTGCGGCGTCATGGTCAGAGACTGACCCAGCTTGAGTTGCAGGGACTGTTTGAGCATCGCCGTTGCGCCCCTTACCGAGAATTAGAGGCGGAAGGTATCGCCCAAGTACACCTCACGGACTCGGGGATTGGCAAGGATTTCTGTCGCCGGTCCGGCAGCGATGACGGTGCCGTCGGCGATGATGCAGGAGCGATCGCACACACCGAGCGTTTCGCGCACGTTGTGATCAGTGATGAGGATGCCGATACCCCGTGCCGCCAGCTCACGGATGATGCGTTGGATATCGAGTACGGAGATCGGGTCGACGCCGGCGAAGGGTTCATCGAGCAGAAGAAAGCGGGGCTCGGCTGCCAACGCTCTGGCGATCTCGACGCGGCGACGTTCGCCGCCCGAGAGTGCCATGCCCTGAGTGTTGCGTACGTGAGTGATGCGCAGATCTTCGAGTATCTGCTCGAGTCGCTCGGTTCGCTGACGCGCATCGAGATCGGCGCGCGTCTCGAGGATCGCGAGCACGTTATCGGCAACACTTAGTTTGCGAAAGACCGAGGCTTCCTGCGGTAGATAGCCGATACCCGCCTGCGCGCGGCGGTGCATCGGTTCGTGCGTCAGATCACGATCGTCCACTCGGATGCGACCCGCGTCGGCAGCCACGAGGCCGACGATCATGTAGAACGCCGTGGTCTTGCCCGCGCCGTTCGGCCCGAGCAGACCGACGATTTCGCCAGCACCGACCTCGAGCGACAGATCGCGCACGATGGGGCGTGCGCCATAGGCTTTCGCGAGGTGTTCCGCGTGCAATCGACTCATCGTGGCGGTCTCGCCGAGTCGGCCGTATCGGCTGGCGGTCTGATGGTGATTCGCACGCGATCACCGGCTGCCGTGTTGCCCGCGCTGACGCGCTCGGCAGCCAAGTCGTAAACCAGTTTGTCGCCGCGGATATCGTTGCGTCCGTCACTGAGCAAGGCCTCGCCCTGCAGCACGACCGTCGCCGTCGCGGCATCGTAGATAATTTCGCGTGCTTTTCCGGACGCTTTGTTGCCGTTGCGCAAGCGTTGCTCGAAAGCCGTGTTCTCACCACGAATGGTTGCCGAGAGAACTCGATTATCGCGAAAGAGCACCGTGGCTTCGGAGGAGGTCATGACGCCACCGTCGATCTCGAGTCTCACGCCATCACTCAACGTCCAACTCGAGGCCGCGAAATCGAGGCCGGTCGAACGGGCTCGTGCTGCTTTGACGCGGGTCGAACCTTGGGTGATGAGCAGATCCTGGAACAGCAGCGTATTGCTTCGATAGTCCATCTCCGACGAGGCGGCATCCAGCACGATCTCGGCGGATTTCGTCGCGGGCGTCTGTGCCGTCACGAGTGGTGCGGCAGAAACGAAAAAGCCTGCGAGCAAGAGCGCAGGCAAACGCACGAAGAGCACAGCTTCAGGGCGCGAAGCGGCCATGGACACTGTTTCCCAAAGAAAGGCGTTGTCGTTCGAGATCGACGTCAACACGGTTGGCGGTCAGCTCGCCCGCATCGAAACTAATGCGCGCGGCGCCCGGACTGCGAGCTCGACGAGTGGCGAGGTTGTAATCCAATGCATCGGTGCGTAACCGCAACGCCGGTCGCCCCGACGTCTCGAGCAGAACTTGCTCACGAAAGGCGAGTTGGCGCGCATCCGCTGACAACGTGGCCAAACGAGCGGTTGCCTGCCACGCGTTATCGTCGGTCTTCATCCGTAGTGCCACCGAAGTCAGGCGCATCTCTCGCGAGCGCGGATCTTGCGAGAGCTCGTCTGCCGACAGTTGATAGCGGACCCGACCGGCGACGTCTGTTTGGATGAGCTGAATGCCCGAGGCGGAATAGCCGATATCCGTTGAATCGAACTCAGTGCTTTCCGTTGCATCTTGGCGGCTGCAGCCGCTGATTATCGCCAGTGCGAGCCAGCTCACCGTCAAAGAATTCATCCGCCGTTGGGCTGCGTGCTTCACACGACCCCGCTACGCCAAAGGTCGTGGATGTTGAGCGCGCCGACGAGAACACCCGCGGTGTCCACTACGGGCAAGCCGGTGATGCGATGCTTCTCCATGACAAGCAGGGCTTCTGCCGCGAGCTCTCTCGGGCCGATGGTCTTGCACGGATGGGTCATGACTTCGCGCATCGTGGAGCTATGCAAATCGAGTCGTCGATCGAGCGTACGACGCAGATCACCGTCGGTGTAGACGCCAATCGCGCGTTGCGCGTCATCGACCACCACCGCCATACCCATCCCGATGCGCGACATCTCGACGAGTCCCTTCGCGAGGGTGAGATCGGCGGCGACTCGAGGAATGCCATCACCCGTGCGCATCACGTCTTCGACGCGCGTCAGGAGTCGGCGGCCGAGTGAGCCGCCCGGGTGAGAGCGAGCGAAATCTTCGGCCGTGAAGCCGCGCGCTTCGAGCAGTGCGACAGCGAGCGCATCGCCCATCGCGAGCGTCGCGGTCGTGCTGGCGGTCGGTGCGAGATTGAGAGGACAAGCCTCGGCCGGCACGCTGACATCCAAATGCACCGTCGCACTGCGGGCGAGCGTGGATTGGGGATTGCCCGTCATCGCGACTAACGGCACGCCGAGTCGCGCGATCGAGGGAATGAGGGTGACGACTTCGGGGGTTTCGCCGGAATTGGACAGCGCGATCAGAACGTCGTGGCGCGTGATCATGCCCATATCGCCGTGGCTGGCCTCCGCCGGATGCAGGAAGAACGCCGGGCTACCCGTGCTGGCAAGGGTCGCGGCGATTTTGCTCGCGATATGGCCCGACTTGCCCATGCCAGTGACGACGAGGCGACCCTGGCAATCGAGACACAAGCGACAGGCGGCGGCAAAACTCGCATCGATGCGGCGATCGAGTTCCTGCAGTCCGCGAATCTCGGTGGCGAGGGCGCGCTTGCCAGCGGCAACCAGTTCAGCGTCGTTGCGATGCGCAGAGTGACTCATGGGATGGCATCATACCGCTCATGCACCCTGAAAAAGTCGCCGAATTGTTGCGTGCGGGCTTGCCCGGCGCCCTTGTGGTCGTCGAGTCCGACGATCAGACCCATTTTGCTGCTCGCATCGTGTCGGCCGAGTTCGCCGGCAAGCGCAGCATCGCAAGACATCAACTCGTCTATCGCTGCCTTGGCGAGTTAGTCGGGCGGGAGATTCATGCGCTGTCGATCGAAGCACTTACGCCCGAGGAAGCGGCGGCGCGCTGATCGCGCTGCTGCCCCATATCAGCATGGACAAATTGCATATCGAGGGCGGGCGTCCGCTCGAGGGTGAAGTTCGCATCTCCGGTGCGAAGAACGCGGCGCTACCGATCCTCGCTGGCACGCTGCTCGCTTCGGAGCCCGTGGCTGTCGGCAACGTGCCGCATTTGCAAGACGTGACCACCATGATCGAGCTACTCGGTCGTATGGGCGTCACGGTCACCGTGGACGAGCGTATGCAGGTCGAGGTGGACGCGCGTTCGCTCACCAATGCGGTTGCGCCCTACGAACTCGTCAAAACCATGCGCGCTTCGATTCTGGTGCTCGGGCCCTTGCTCGCGCGCTTTGGCCAGGCGGACGTATCGCTGCCGGGCGGCTGCGCAATCGGCGCGCGTCCGGTGAATATCCATGTCGCTGGCTTGCAGGCGATGGGAGCCGAGATTGTCATCGAGAATGGCTACATTCGAGCGCGGGCAAATCGCCTACGCGGAGCGCGTCTGGTGCTCGATACGGTTACCGTCACTGGGACGGAAAATCTCATGATGGCGGCCACGCTCGCCGATGGTCAGACCGTCCTTGAGAACGCGGCACGCGAACCCGAGGTTGTCGACTTAGCCGAGTTCCTGATTTCGATGGGCGCCAAGATTCGCGGTGCGGGGACCGACAAGATCATCATCGACGGCGTACCGCGTCTGCACGGTGCGCAATATCGAGTCCAGCCTGATCGTATCGAGACGGGTACGTATCTCGTCGCCGGTGCGATCACCGGCGGTCGTGTACGCACCCTCAATACGCGCCCCGATCACCTTGATGCCGTACTCGCGAAGTTGCAGGAAGCGGGCGCCGACATCGTGACGGGTGCCGATTGGATCGACATCGACATGCGTGGGCGAAGGCCGAAGTCGACTGACTTGCGCACAGCCCCTTACCCGGCGTTTCCGACCGACATGCAGGCCCAGTTCGCTGCACTGAATACGATCTCGGATGGCGTCAGCACCATCATCGAGACCATCTTCGAGAACCGATTCATGCACATGCTCGAGATGCGACGCTTAGGTGCGGAGATTCGCCTCGAGGGCAACACAGCGATCATCAAGGGTGTGCCGCAGTTGCAGGCCGCTCCCGTGATGGCGACCGACCTGCGCGCCTCCGCGTCGCTCGTGCTCGCCGGCCTCGTCGCGCGCGGACGTACCGAGATCGAGCGGATCTACCACATCGATCGTGGCTACGAGGCGATCGAAGAAAAACTCGTGGGTCTCGGCGCGTCGATTCGTCGGATCGTGGGCTAGGCTCGCTTAATTGCGACCGCGCACTTGTTGCGGCGCCTCATCGACGACAACCTGCGTATCGCCTTTTTCAGCGCCACGTTGCCATTCGATTTTGAGCGGCTCGCCCGGAGTGGTGTCTGCGATGCGTAGCAGGACCTCGCGCGCATCTTTCGGCGCCTTGCCATCGATCGACAAAATCAGATCGCCAGGGCGCAAACCTGCGCGCTGCGCTGGGCTATTGCTTGCCATACGTACGATGACGACACCGGCAGCGGGCAGCCCGAGTGATTTCGCACGCGCTTCGTCTACGGTATCGGTGGCGATGCCGATCCAGCCGCGCACCACCCGACCACGCGTGTTGATTTCATTGATCACGCCGCGCACGAGATTGACTGGGATCGCGAAGCCGATGCCTTCGACGCCGAGCGTCTTGGCGATCACGGCGGTATTGATGCCGACTAGCTCGCCGCGACTGTTGATGAGCGCTCCGCCGGAGTTGCCGACGTTGATTGGCGCATCGGTCTGAATGAAATTTTCGAACGTGGCGAGCCCGAGTTGCGCACGTCCCGTGGCACTGACGATCCCTTGCGTCACGGTCTGCGACAGTCCGATCGGGTTGCCAATGGCCAGCACGATGTCACCGACCGCGAGCGCATCCGATCGACCTAAACGGATGCTGGGCAAATCCGGCAGATCGATGCGCAGCAGCGCCAAATCCGTGTCTGGGTCGCGACCGACGACCTTGGCCTCGGCGACCCGCCCGTCGGCCAGTTGCACCTGAATTTGGTCCGCATCGGCGATGACGTGGTGATTGGTGACGATCTGACCCGACGGGTCGACGATCACGCCCGAGCCCAAGGATTGCTCCACTCGGCGGCGATACCGCGGCCAGAACTCACCAAAAGGATCTTGCAAAAAGTTGTACGGGACGCGCTCAGCAACGACCCGCGCCACGTAGATGTTCACCACGGCGGGCGCCGCTAACCTCACCGCGGACGAATAGCTACCTTCGAGGGGGGCGGGGGCCTCTGCAGCCAATTCCGGGCTCACTCCGTCGGGGCTTACCGCCCCATCAAGACCCTCGATCGTTGCCGAGATATCCGAGGAAGCCGCCTCGACCGGCGCGCGCAGACCGAGCAGGCCGAGCGCATCGTGGCGCACGGCAATGGTGACGAAGCCGAGAGCCAGCGCGCCAACGGCGGCACCAGCCAGGAAAATGACAGCGCGGGATACCTTGCCCATGACACTCCAGATGGAACGGGATGATTCTGCATCTGTATAATGCCGCGCTTCCACGTCAACGGAATAGCAGCGCGCCCGTTTTGCCGGGTAGACGCAGAGAGGCTGTGTGATGAGTGATGAACCGAAGAAAGCCGGCGAAGAGGTCGACCTGAGTCGACGCAATTTCCTCACCGCCGCAACCGTAGCCACCGGTGCCGTCGGCGCCGCCTTCACTTTGGTGCCGTTCATCGCCTCGTGGAAACCGTCCGAACGCGCCCGCGCGCTCGGTGCGCCGCTCGAGATCGACTTGTCGAAGCTCGAACCGGGTCAGATGGTCACGCAGAGCTGGCGCAAGCAGCCCATTTACGTCGTGCGTCGCACGCCGGAGGCGGTCGCGAAGCTCGACGGCCTCGACGCCAGCCTCAAAGATCCGAAATCTGAGCTGTCCGCGCAGCCGGAGTACGCCAAGAACATTCAGCGCTCACTCAAGCCTGAAGTGCTGGTGGTGTACGCCGCGTGCACACATCTCGGTTGCTTGCCGAAGCAGTATTTCACCCAGGCGGACCCCGCCATGGGTGCCGATTGGCCGGGCGGATTCTTCTGCCCCTGCCACGGTTCGCGCTTCGATCTCGCGGGTCGTGTCTTCAACGGTTCGCCGGCCTCGGCGAATCTCGGCATCCCGCCGCATAGCTTCAAGTCCGACTCGATGCTCGTCATCGGCGTTGACGCCACTCAAGGAGCTGCCTAATGGCCGCCTCGTCTGAATCCACCGCCAAGCAGGGCGGCTTCCGTGCCTGGTTGAACAAGCGACTGCCGGTCGACGAATTCGTCGCCTCGCAGCTCACCGGTTACTTCGCACCGAAGAACTTCAACATTTGGTACTTCTTCGGATCGTTGGCATTGCTGGTGTTCGTCATCCAGATCCTCTCTGGCATCTTCCTGACGATGCACTACAAGCCGAGCGAGTTGATGGCGTTCGACTCGGTCGAATACATCATGCGCGAAGTGGAGTGGGGCTGGCTTATTCGCTACATGCACTCCACCGGTGCCTCGTTCTTCTTCATCATGGTTTACCTGCACATGTTCCGCGCCATGATCTACGGCTCGTATCGCGAACCGCGCGAGTTGCTGTGGATACTCGGCATGTTGCTGTATCTCGCGCTGATGGCCGAAGCCTTCATGGGCTACGTGCTGCCGTGGGGCAACATGTCCTACTGGGGCGCGCAGGTGATCGTGAACCTCTTCGGCACGATTCCGGTCGTGGGTCCGGCCATCGTCGAGTGGATCCGTGGTGACTACGGCATCGCCGACTCCACGCTTAATCGCTTCTTCGCGCTGCACGTGATCGCAGTGCCGTTCGCGATCGCCTTCCTGATCCTGATGCACCTCGTGGCGCTTCGTCAGACGGGCTCCAACAACCCGGATGGCATCGAGATCAAGAAGAACCTCGGCGCTGACGGCAAGCCGGTCGACGGCATTCCGTTCCATCCGTACTACACGATCAAAGATTTGGTCGGTGTGGGCGTGTTCCTGATCTTCTTCTGCGGCGTGATCTTCTTCGTACCGACTTTCGGCGGTCTCTTCCTCGAGAAGCCGAACTTCGAGCCGGCTAACGCGCTTTCGACGCCGGAGCACATTGCGCCGGTTTGGTACTTCACGGCGTTCTACGCCATGTTGCGCGCGGTGCCCGATCAGCAGATGGGCGCGTTGCTCATGCTGCTCGCGATCGTCGTGTTGTTCTTCCTGCCCTGGCTCGATCGCTCGCCGGTCAAGTCGATCCGCTACAAGGGCATCCTCTCGAAGATCGCGCTCACGCTGTTCGTGATTGCGTTCATCGTGTTGAGCTATCTCGGTCTGCAGCCCGCCAATGACCTCTACGTCATTTTGGCGCGCGTGTTCACCGCTGTTTATTTCGCCTTCTTCATCCTGATGCCTTGGTACACCCGGATCGAAAAGACGAAGCCTGCTCCGGAGAGGGTTACGTACCATGGTTAAGGCGATGCGTCATTCCATCTTCTCGGCTGCGCTTGCCCTCACGCTGGCGTTTGGCTCTTCGGCCGAAGCGGCCAGCGGTCCCGGCGGCGCCTGGACCCAATGGAGCGCGGGCAACGATGTGAGCAACATCGCGTCACTGCAGCGCGGTGCGGCGAACTTCATGGGCTACTGCGCGGGCTGTCACTCGATCAAGTACATGCGCTACTCGCGCATGGCTGAAGATCTGAAGATCCCCGAAGCGCAACTCGAGTCACTGTTGCTGTTGCCGGGCTCCAAGAAAAACGACTACATCACGACGGCGCTCTCGCCGGCCGATGGTGAGGCTTGGTTTGGCAAGGCACCGCCCGATCTGTCGTTGATCACCCGCTCGAAGGGTTCGGACTACGTCTACCAGTTCCTGAAGACGTTCTATGCCGATCCGAAGGCGACGAACGGTACGAACAACCTCGCGCTGCCCGGAACGGCGATGCCCCACGTGCTGTCGTCGCTGCAAGGCGTGCAGACGGCGAAGTTCAGCGAGGGCGAGCACGTCCACTGGGAAAGCTTCGAACTCGTCGAGCCGGGTCAATTGTCACCCGAAGCCTACGACGACTTCGTTCGCGATACCGTGAACTTCCTCGAGTATGTGGGCGAGCCCGCCAAGGCCAAGCGTCAGTCGCTCGGCGTGTGGGTGATCCTCTTCTTGCTGCTGTTCACGGGCCTCGCGTATCTCCTCAAGAAGGAATACTGGAAGGACGTGAAATAACGCCGTGACCGGCGTGCGGGTCTCGCGTCGACCTTATCTGCTGCGTGCCATGCACCAGTGGATGACCGACAGTGGCCTCACGCCGCACGTGCTGGTCGACGCCGGGGTCACCGGCGTCGATGTCCCCAAAGAATTTGTTCGAGAAGGGCGTATCGTGCTCAACGTGGGCTACGACGCGACCCGCAATCTCGATATTTCCAACGACTGGATCACCTTTCAAGCGCGCTTCGGCGGTGTGCCGCGATCGCTACGCGTTCCCTTGATTGCCGTGCATTCGATCTATGCGCGCGAAACAGGCGAGGGGCTGGTGTTCCCACCTGAGAGTGATGGTCCTCCAACGCTCGGCGATTCGGCGACGATCAGTTCGGGCGCTAGCGAGGGCGGCGATGAGGGCTCTGCAGGCGGCCCGAACCGCGATCCACCGACACCGCCCACGCCACGCCGACCTTCGTTGAAAGTCGTCAAATAATTCGCAGCGAATCCAGGCGATCAACGCTCCGTTGCGTCGAAGGCGTGGCGTATCCAGCGCAACTCGCTTTGCGTTTCGCCATCGCAGACGATCACATCAAAACGTAGCGGTCGCCGATTGAGTTCAGGATGACATTGCAGCAAACGTCGCGTGGTACGCAGGATGCGCGCTCGCTTGCGAGCATCGACGCTCGCCGCGGCGCCTCCCCATTCGCGCCGATGTCGGTGGCGCACTTCAACGACGAGTACGACGCCGGCGTGTAATGCCACGATATCGAGCTCGCCGCAGCGCGCGCGGAAGTTGCGAAGCAGAATCTCGGCACCCTGCGATTCGAGCAGGGTCGTCGCGCGATCCTCGGCGTGCCGGCCGATCGTCGCGCGATCAGGGCTTGGCGGCGGTGGCCACACCGGCTTCGATACGCGCGAGGGCCAACTCTCGTCGGACGATGCCACCGGCGTCGATCGACAAGATGCCCGTGACGCCGTCGATTCGTAGTGGCGAATCGACGGACCCAGATGTCAGTCGCTGACGCAGCGACGCCTGTAACAGCCAAGCGTCATAACCGAAGGCAAACAAACGCCCGTGACGGCGTGGTTGATCGCCCGCGCTCTGCAGTTGCGTCGCAAGTCGCAGGCTTTCTCCCGATGGCGGCGACATCATCCAAGGCATATCGGCGAATCGCAGGCCTTCAAGTTCGGCCGATTTGTTGCCATCCCAGGCATCGGCGGTCACGTAGGTTGGGATATCGCCCGCACCGTTAAACTTGAGTTGCGGTCGCAGTTGTCGCAGTTGCTGCGCTGAACCTGGCGTGAACAGCAAATCGACATCGCCGCGTCGGCGTGGCTGAAATACCAGTGTTTCATCGAGGATCGATTGCAGCCTTCGATGGCGTGCGCGGCTTTGATCGAGCCGAAGGGCTTTTTCGATCGCCGCAGCGCCTTCCTCGGCGATCGATTCCTGTGCGAGTACACGTCCACCGCCTGCTTCAAAAGTCGCGCGGAAAGCCGCCCCAACCCGCGCTGCCCAATCTCCGGCTGGGAGCAAAATGATCGCGCGGCGCTGATTGTCGGCGAGCGCATGCTGTGCGGCGAGCTTCGCTTCTTCTTCCGGCGACAAGGCGTATTGCCACAGCGAGTCCGTGGTGGATATCGAGCTGTCGGGCGCCGGCGCCGCTGGGTTTGGGAGCGTATTGAGCAGTAATTGCGGCAAAGAATTCGACGAGTTCGCCATGAGCGCCACTTCCTCTCGACCGAGTGGGCCGATCAGAAACTGCGCGCCCGCCGCTTGCGCTCGATCCACTAGAGCACGCATGGCCGCCGCATCGGTTGCCGTCGCGGTGTCGTAGAAACGTAGCGCAGGCGTATCCGTGCCATGCGCAAAGTGCGCCGCGATGAGCCCCTCACGTACCTCTCGTCCGGCTTCGGCAAGACGACCCGACAACGGCAACAAGACAGCGATATGCGCCGAGTCGACCGTCTGGACCGCCTTCGTTTGCGGTGCCGTCGCGACTACCGCCGCGCTTCGCGTCGCGTTGTCGCTGGGGGCTTCCGGCTGTGCTGCACCCAAGTGGGTTGCGACGAGCGGTGTGCGTGCCGGGTGATTTGGATAGCGGCGTTGCCACGCGGCGGTGATCGCCGCGTTTCCGTTGGCAGGTACTCGCGCAGCACGAGCGGCGAGGCTTGCAGCTTCGAGCCAGCCGCGTATCAAGGCATCGCGCCCCGCGAGCCGCGGATCGATGCGCAGGCCTCCGTCGACAGCGCTGCGCAGCTCTGTCAGCAGCTCAGCGCGCAAAGCAGCGGCTGCTGCCGGGTCGGTCAGCAAGCGCTCGCGCTCGAGAGCGCTGCGAACGCTATCCACCGGCAGACCGTTGGCGAGCGCGAGGCGTTGCCGTAACTCGAAAAATCGCGCACGAGCCGCGCGTTGCGAGGCGGCATCCGGCGCGGTCAGCGTGGTCATGCTTTGCCAAGCCTTCGCTGCGCCATCGCGGCGCCATAGCAATTGCACGGAGAGTCGATCACGTTCGAAGACTTGATCGGGATCGAGCGGTGCCACGAGCATGGCGAGTGCGTTTGCGGCCGGTTCGACGCGATCGGCGAGCAGCCATTGTTCGATTGCGGACAAGCGCCAGGTGTTGGCAGCGCTCGGAATGGCGTTCGCTGCTAACGATTCGTACTCGCTGGCCGCGCTTGCATGATCACCGCGCTCGGCTAACGCGGCAGCGCGCTCCGGACTCGCGAGTGGCGCCCGCTCGACGGGGCCGCAGGCAGCGAGACTGAGTGCGGCGAGCAGCGACAGCAGCAAGACGGGCAAGCTATTGAGGGCGCGAGAGCGAATCATGCATTGAATACCGAGCAGGGCAGGGGCAGGATGCGGACGGCGCCCGGGTGGTCGGGCCGATGACGCAACCTGAGGTGATTATAGTGGCCGATACGCGCAGTGCGATCCAAGGGAGCGCCAAGACGGTGACGGCCGGTCGACTCGAGGTCATCGCCACGCCGATTGGCAATCTTGCCGATCTGTCGCCTCGTGCACGCGATAGCCTCGCGAGTGCCGACCTGCTCGCGGTGGAGGATACGCGTCGAACCGGCGCGCTGCTCTCGGCGCTCGGACTGCAGAAGCCGATGGTGTCGCTGCACACGCACAACGAACGTGCGCGCGGCGACGAATTGATTCGGCGCCTGCAAGAGGGTGCGGTCATCGCGATCGTCAGCGATGCCGGTACGCCGCTGTTGTCCGACCCTGGCTTCGACCTCGTGCGCCGAGCTGCTGCCGCTGGGATCACGGTCCGCGGTATCCCAGGCCCCACCGCGATCGCGGCGGCATTGTCGGTAGCGGCGATTCCCGCCGAGCGTTTTTGTTTCGAAGGGTTCTTGCCCGCACGCAGCGGTGAGAGACGCGCCCGTTTGTCGCAGCTCATCCGCGAAGAGCGTGCGATGGTGTTCTTCGAAGCGCCGCATCGAATCAGCGAGACCCTCGCGGACATGGCGCTCGTCTTGGGTCCTGAGCGCGAAGCGGCCGTGACGCGCGAGCTCACCAAGATCTATGAGAGCGTCTATCGCGGCACGCTCGCCACACTCGCAGAACGATCCACCCGTGAGTCGGATTGGCAGCGTGGTGAAATCACCTTGGTCGTCGCCGGCGCCGCGGCAGATCCCGTGAATGCGACCGTGGATGCGCAAGAGATCGATCGCGTCGTGGCGGCCGCTTTGGCGTATTTGCCGGCCTCGAAGGCCGCAGCGCTGGCCGCGAACTTGACCGGCTGCACTCGAGATATCGCCTACGAGGTTGCGGTGAAGCTCGCAGCCGCACGGCGTTGACGAGCGCGCAGGTGCACTCGGTCTGCGGATTGAGGGAATCGGGAGATTCATCGCGCTCGTTGTGATGCGGGGAGCAGGCGCGTATCGTGCCCACCGGAGTCGGCCAGGTGATCGCTGCATTTCGCAAGAAATGGGGAGGAAAGGCCGGGCTCCTTCGGACACGGTGCCAGGTAACGCCTGGGGGGCGCGAGCCCACGGAAAGTGCAACAGAAAGATACCGCCGACGTGCCGCTCGCAAGGGTGGCGCAGGTAAGGGTGAAATGGTGCGGTAAGAGCGCACCGCGCACGTGGTAACACGGACGGCACGGCAAGCACCACCGGGAGCAAGGCCAAATAGGGAAGTCGAAGGGAAACCTGCAGCGCCGTGTCCGAGCGTGACTTCCGGGTAGGCTGCTTGAGGCATTCGGTGACGGATGTCCCAGAGGAATGATCACCCTAGACAGAACCCGGCTTACCGGCCGACTCCCTCTCTTCTTGAGCGTTTGCTGAGGCTTATTCAGCAACTCTCTGAAACCCCAAAGATTTTGTCTTTTCAGGGCGCTTGCTCGAGAGGCGAGACGCCCGTAAGTTATTGGCAGTACATAAAATTTTCTTCAATTCGCCGTTGACACTCCACATCGGCAGTTTCTATAGTGGCGCCAAGTGGTAAAAAGTGGGGCGAAATGGGCGATCATCCGCCCGTTCCAAAGTCATGTTTCGCGGTGCCAGCAGAGTCACGCTCGACGACAAAGGCCGGATGGTGTTGCCCACCCGGCAGCGTCAGCGTGCGCTCGAGCGTAGCGAGGGCAACCTCGTCGTCACCGTCGATCGTGACCCCTGTCTTCTGATTTATCCGCTGCCTGACTGGGAGCAGATCGAGCGCAAGTTGATGAGCCTGCCGGCTTTGCATGAGCGGTCACGCCGCCTGCAACGCCTGATGGTGGGTCATGCGACCGAGATCGATCTGGACGGTCAGGGACGGCTGTTGCTGCCGCCCGAACTGCGTGAATACGCCGGTTTGACGCGGCACGCGATGCTGATCGGCCAAGGTAATCGACTCGAACTTTGGGATGAAGCGCGCTGGAACGAGCGTCGTGACTTCTGGGTGAAGAGCGAGGAAACCGCCACCGATCTGTCGACGGAGCTCGAGTCTCTGTCGTTGTAAGCGTCGCGCGACGGTCGTCGCGAACAAGGGCGATGGGTTCACGTCGGGCGCGGCGCGGACACATCGGGTGCAGGCGATTTTTGCGGGGGGCGGCTGGATGGCCGTTCTGGCAGGGGCGAACTCCGGTGGATGAGCACATACCGGTGCTTGTCGACGAGGTGCTGGAGGTTCTGGCCCCGTCCGCGGGCGGTTTTTATGTCGATGGGACTTTCGGTCGAGGTGGTCACACAGCACGTTTGCTGCAGGCGGTCGGCGCTGCAGGCAGCGTGCTCGCGCTCGACCGCGATCCGCAGGCAATCGCCGCAGGCCATCAAAGATTTCAGGGTGAGTCGAGTCTCGAGCTCGTGCACGACGACTTCGCACAATTGGCGCGAGTCGTCGCCGAGCATGGGCGCGGTCGATCGGTGCAAGGCGTTTTGCTCGACCTCGGGGTCTCCTCGCCGCAAATCGACGATCCCTCCCGCGGTTTTAGTTTTTCGAAAGACGGGCCACTCGACATGCGCATGGACCCGACGCGCGGTGAGTCGGCAGCCGATTTTCTCGCTCGTGCCGATGAGCGGGAGCTGTTTCAAGTGATCGCCGAATACGGCGAAGAGCGGCACGCCCGACGCATCGCACGCGCCATCGTGACTGCGCGCGCCGAGGCGCCGCTACGTCGCACGGGCGAGCTCGCCGATCTAGTGCAACGCGTCGTGCGTACCCATGACGGCAAACACCCCGCGACGCGCACCTTCCAGGCGCTGCGTATGCAGGTCAACGACGAGCTCGGTCAATTGCAGCGCGGCCTCGAAGCGGCGTTCGACGTGCTCGCGCCGGGCGGTCGGATGGCGGTGATCAGTTTCCATTCTCTCGAAGATCGCCGGGTCAAACATTTCATCCGCGAGCGTTCGACGATCGATCCGGTTTACGCCGGATTACCACAAATTCCGGATTCGGCTCAGCCGCGTATGCGCGAGGTGGGTCGTAAGCGTCGTGCGTCGGAGGCAGAGATCGCTCGCAACCCGCGTTCGCGCAGTGCCGTGCTTCGTTGTGGGGAGCGTTTACGATGAAGATGCCGTCACGTCGCGCGCTGTATTTTTTGGTTCCCGCATTGTGGCTAGCCGTGCTCGCCTCAGCGGCGGGCGCTGTCTACGTCAAGCATCGCTCTCGCGAGTTGTTCGTCGAGCTCGAGCGTGTGAATCGCGAGCGCGATCGTCTCGAGATGGAGTGGGGTCGTTTGCAGCTCGAGCAGAGCGCTTTCTCCACGCATGCTTTCGTCGAGAACGTGGCGGCGACCAATCTCGGCATGCGAACACCGCCGCCGAAGCAAATCGAAGTGGTGGCGCCATGACGAGGTTCGCATGATCCGCTGGCCTTTCGGTAAGAAGTCGCCTGCGGCCGCCGGCCGTGGCACGTCGGCGCGTACCTCGCGCAGCGGCCTGACGCGTAAGCAAGAGGCGCCGACTCCGTCCTTCGTAATTCGCGGATACCTACTCGCGGGACTGATGGCGGTCGGTGCCGTTGCGCTCACGTGGAAAGCGGTGACGCTGCAGCTCGTTGAGGATGATTTCCTTCGAGGCCAAGGTGATGAGCGCTTCACGCGTGTGGCGCCCATCGTGGCTCACCGCGGCAGCATCACCGATCGGATGGGTGAGCCGCTGGCAGTGAGTACGCCGGTCGACTCCGTGTGGGTCAACCCCAAAGAATTGACGCTCGGAACCGATCAGATCGCCAATCTCGCCCGCGCCCTCAATCGTGATCCTGAAGAATTCAAAGAACGTATCACGGCGAATTTGCAGCGACAGTTTTTGTACGTTGCGCGTCACATGCAACCCGCCGATGCCGCCAAGATTCGCGCCCTCGACATTCCCGGCGTGCATTTGACTCGCGAGTATCGTCGCTACTACCCAGCCGGTGAGGTAACCGGTCACGTCATCGGATTCACGAGCGTAGACGATCAGGGACAAGAGGGTCTTGAGCTCGTCTACGACCACTGGCTCGCCGGTGATAACGGTGCCAAGCGCGTGATTCAAGATAATTTGGGTCGCACGGTGCAGACGGTTGAGAGCATCAAGCCGATGCGCCCCGGTCGCAATATGGCGCTCTCGCTCGATATGCGCCTGCAGTACCTCGCGTATCGTGAATTGAAGGCCGCCATGCAGCAACACCGCGCGAAGGCGGGCTCGGTCGTCGTGATCGACGTCACGACTGGTGAAGTGCTCGCGATGGTGAATCAGCCCACCTTCAATCCGAACGATCGTGCGCAGTACAAGCCGAGCGGCTACAAGAATCGCGCGGTCACTGATCTTGTCGAACCGGGCTCGACGATCAAACCTTTTGTGGTGGCTGCAGCGCTCGCGTCGGGCAAGTTCAACAACGAGAGCATCATCGACACCTCGCCCGGCATGGTGAAGGTCGGGATCAAAATGATCGAGGACAAGCACAACCTCGGTGCGATCGATCTTGCCACGGCATTGGCACGCAGTTCGAACGTGGCGATGACGCGCATTGCACTCACGCTCGGACCAGAAACCTTGCACGGCACTTTATCTAAGCTCGGTTTCGGTCGTGTGACGACGAGTGGTTATCCGGGCGAGTCGGCCGGGTTGCTCACGCAGTACAACCACTGGCGCCCGATCACGACGGCCACGGTGTCGTATGGCTACGGCCTATCGGCAACACCGCTGCAAATTGCCCAGGCTTACGCCACCTTGGGCGGCGAGGGTATGCGGCGACCCGTGTCGTTCTTGAAGGTGGAACAACCCGTCAGCGGCGAGCGAGTGCTGCCGACACAAGTGAGTCGCGATGTCGTCAACATGCTGCGATCGGTCGTTACAGCGGATATCGGCACGGGTAAGCGCGCTGCCATTCCGGGTTACACGGTGGCGGGTAAGACGGGCACCGCCTGGAAAGCGATTGCGGGTGGTTACTCCACGAATCGATATTTGTCGGTCTTTGCGGGTCTCGCGCCCGCATCCAACCCGCGCCTCGCCACGGTCGTTGTGATCGACGAGCCGGGTGCGGGTCTCTATTACGGTGGCGACGTCGCAGCGCCCGTGTTCTCCAAGGTCGTCGGTGGTGCGCTGCGACTGCTGGCGGTTGCACCCGATGCACCCGTCGATGGCTTGACGGATCAATTGCCCGAGACACTGCCCGAGTCGCTCGATGCTCCGGGTAACGCACTCATCACCAACATCGCCGCTCGCAGCACGACGCCCAATGGTGAGGTTCGTCGATGACGGTAACTCGCAGCCTCGCGGATCTGTGTCGCGGTTACGCCGACGCTCCGTCGCTGCCCATCCGTCATATCGCGCTCGACAGTCGCCGAGTGGAGACCGACGGATTGTTTCTCGCCTGCGCGGGTCGTCGCACGCACGGTCTGCGCGGACTCGGTGAGGCCTGCTCGCGTGGTGCGAGGGCGATTTTGTGGGAGCCCGCAGCGGGTATCGAGCCGCCCGTCCCGCGAGAAGATGTTTTCATGGCGCCCGTGGCTGAGTTGTCGCGTCATGCGAGTGCGATTGCCGCGCGTTTTCATGGCGATCCTTCGTTGACGCTGGCTGTGGCCGGCGTGACCGGCACGAATGGCAAGACCACCACGAGCTGGCTCATCGCCACGGCGATGCAGCAACTGCATCGTCGGACCGGTTACATCGGCACTTTGGGTTGCGGCGTTCCGGGTGAGGCGCTGGTCGGCGGTGAATACACCACCGAAGATGCGGTGTCGGTCCAGCAGCGCTTGGCCGATTTGTTGACGTCAAAAGCGGAGTGCGTCGCGATGGAGGTGTCCTCGCATGCACTCGATCAGTTTCGGGTTGAGGCGGTCCGCTATCGCGTGGCCGCCTTCACGAATCTGACCCGAGATCACCTCGACTACCACGGCACGATGGAGAACTACGCGGCTGCGAAAGCGCGCTTGTTCGATTTGTCGCACGCGGGTGCTCGTGTGATCAATGTCGATGATGCGCAAGGCGCGAAATGGGCTCTGCAGCAGGCCTCGCTTGGCAAAGCGCCGCTGTTCGTGACGGCTCGTACGGATACGGGTCGCGCGGTGGCTCAGCAATGCGTTGCTCTCAATGCGAAGACTATCCGCATCGGCGCGTCCGACATGGAACGACACGCTCATGGCTTGCGTTTCCATTTGATGGACTCGAGTGTCGATGGGCAGGGTGGGGCGGCTGCCTCGATCGAGATTCCGTTGATCGGCGAATTCAACGTCGACAACGTCCTCATTGCCTACGGCGTTTTGCGCGCGCTCGGTGTCACGGCCGACGATGCGCGTCGCGCGCTTGCCAGTAGCAAGGCGCCTCCGGGGCGGATGGAGGCGTTCGTGATCGATAGTGGTGCGCTCGCCATCGTCGACTACGCCCATACCCCCGATGCACTTGCGAAGGCACTCGCCGCAGCTCGGGCGCATTGTGCTCGCACACTCCACCTCGTATTCGGCTGCGGCGGCGATCGCGATGCTGGCAAACGTCCGATGATGGGTGAGGTTGCCGTTCGCCTTGCCGATCAGATCATTGTCACCGATGACAATCCCCGCACTGAGGATCCCGCGCAAATCGTTGCGGATATTCGCCGCGGCATCGCGACGGGTGTCGAGGTGGCGATCCAGCACGATCGGGCAGCGGCGATCCGTGAAGCCTTGATCGCTGCGCGTGACGGCGATGTCGTCCTAATCGCCGGAAAAGGCCATGAGGATTACCAGATCCTCGGCAGCGAGAAGCGTCCGTTTAGCGATCAGGCGATCGTCAAAGAATTTATTCGTCGGGTGGCAGCCTGATGGCGACGCTTGCTCAATTCGCGGCAGATTGCGGCGGTGCGCTTCACGGTGAGGATCGTGACTATTCGAGTGTCTGCATCGACACTCGCAAACTCACCGCCGGTGAATTGTTTGTTGCGCTGCGCGGCCCCAACTTCGATGCCAACGCGTTCATCGCTGAGGCACAGAAACGCGGCGCCGCCGGCGCTGTCGCTGAGGTGATCTCCTCGGATGGATTGCCGATCATCCTCGTCGATGACGGTCTCGCTGCGCTGCAGCGAGCCGCTTGCAGTCATCGTCGCCGCTATGCCGGGACTTTAATTGGCGTAGCCGGTAGTAACGGCAAAACCACCACCAAGGAAATGCTGGCGAGCATCCTCGCACGTCGCGCGCCGACGCTTGCCACGGCGGGTAATCTCAATAATCACATCGGTGTCCCGCTGACTCTACTTCGTCTGGAGACGCAGCATCGTCATGCGGTCATCGAGATGGGTGCTAATCATCCGGGTGATGTGACCGAGTTAGCCGGATTCGCACAGCCCTCCATCGGACTCGTCACCAATGCGGGTGCCGAACATCTCGAAGGTTTCGGCAGCCTCGAAGCGGCGGCGCGCGCGGAAGGTGAGTTATTCGCCGCGTTGCCGGCTGACGGTGTCGCCGTGCTGAACGTCGATGATCCGTTCGCGGGACTGTGGCGCGACATGACAGTCGCTCGAATCGTGACTTTCGGACTTGGCTCGAAAGCGGATTTTTCGGCGCGTGACATTCACACGTCGAGTGATCGGCAAGGTTTCGCGACGCGCTTCGTGATGCATACCCCGCAAGGCATGGTCGACATCGAGCTTGCACTTGCCGGTAAGCACAATGTCATCAACGCGTTGGGTGCTGCAGCGGCTGCTGTCACAGCAGGTGCCACGCTTGAACATGTGGCTGCAGGCCTTGCTGCCATGCGACCCGTGGCCGGTCGGCTCCAGTGGCGCGGTACGACCTGTGGAGCTTCTTTAATCGACGACTCTTACAACGCGAATCCGAGTTCGATGCAGGCGGCGATCGACGTGCTGGCGAATCAATCGGCCCGTCGTTGGCTCGTCATCGGCGACATGGGTGAGTTGGGTGACTTCGCGATCGAGGCCCATCGGGAGGCCGGTCGTTATGCGCGAGCTCATGGCGTCGAGCGCCTGTTTGCCTTTGGATCGCTCGCGGCGCTTGCGGCGGAGAGTTTCGGGACGGGCGCAACTTTGCATACCGAGATCGAGGATTTGATCGCAGCGGTGCGAGCTGAGTTGGCGAGCGACGTCTGTCTACTCGTGAAGGGCTCTCGCTCCAATCGGCTCGAGCGCCTCGTACAAGCCTTGAGCGGCACTACTGCTGCGGGGACACACTGACATGCTGCTGTGGTTGACGCAGGAATTTGCCGATACGTTGAGATTTCTCAACGTGTTTTCCTATCTCACGATGCGCGCGATCATGGCTGCGCTGTCGGCGCTCGCTATTTCGCTCCTGATCGGGCCTTGGATGATCGAGCGTTTGTCGCGCTATCAGATCGGTCAAGTGATCCGCGAGGAGGGTCCGCAAACGCACTTCAAGAAAGCAGGGACGCCGACAATGGGCGGACTGCTGATTCTGGTGGCGATCCTCGCGAGCACCTTGCTTTGGGCCGATCTCGGCAATCGCTTTGTTTGGGTGGTGTTGGGTGTTACCGCTCTCTTTGGTTTGGTCGGTTTCTGGGACGACTATCTGAAGCTGATCAAAAAGAACAGCAAAGGTCTGATCGCGAGATACAAATATTTTTGGCAATCGGTCGGTGGTCTCGCTGCGGCACTCGTGCTTTGGTACACGGCAAAGTCGCCAGCCGATACGACGCTGTATTTGCCTTTCTTGAAGAACTTCGCGCTGCCGCTGGGCTTCGTCGGCTTCGTCGTACTGACCTATCTGATGATCGTCGGCATGAGCAATGCGGTGAACCTCACCGACGGTCTCGATGGTCTTGCCATCATGCCCGCTGTGATGGTCGCAGCGGCCTTGGGTGTTTTCGCCTATGCGAGCGGTAACGCGGTGTTCGCAAGCTACCTCGCCATTCCGGCGGTGCCGCAAGCGGGAGAACTGCTGATCGTGTGTGCTGCATTGGTCGGAGCAGGGCTCGGATTTCTTTGGTTCAATACCTATCCGGCACAGGTCTTCATGGGCGATATCGGCGCGCTCGCGCTCGGTGCTGCGCTCGGGACGATTGCCGTGATCGTACGACAGGAACTCGTCGTGCTCGTGATGGGCGGTATCTTCGTACTCGAGACCGCGTCGGTCATCTTGCAGGTGGCTTCGTTCAAGCTGACTGGCAAGCGCATTTTCCGTATGGCGCCCATTCATCATCACTTCGAGCTTAAAGGTTGGGCTGAACCGAAAGTGATCGTGCGCTTTTGGATCATCACCTTCTTCTTGGTCCTCGCGGGTCTTGCGACCCTAAAGCTGCGGTGATCATGAAAGAGAGCACTGGCAATGCACTGATCGTGGGGCTCGGCAAGACCGGTGTGTCGGTTGCGCGGCATTTGACCGCGCGTGGCTGGCAGATCGCCGTCACCGATACGCGCCTCGATCCGCCGGGAAGTGCCGAGCTCACGAGCATCGCGCCCGAGGCGCGCTGTCGCTTCGGTGGTTTCGATTCCGCGTTGTTAGCCGGTATCGATCTGGTCGTCGCCTCACCGGGCGTTTCGCCGACCGAGCCCTTGTTGCAGTCGGCGCGTGCCCGCGGCGTTGAGATTGTCGGTGATATCGAGTTGTTTGCTCGTGAAGTGCAAGCACCCGTCATCGGAATTACCGGCACGAACGGCAAGAGCACGGTGACCACGCTCGTCGGCCAGATGGCTGCGCGCGCGGGTATCGCGGTGGCCGTGGGTGGGAATCTGGGCGCGCCTGCGCTCGATTTGCTGGCCTCTGGTAAGCCTGCGCTATTCGTGCTCGAGCTCTCGAGCTTTCAGTTGGATACAACTTTTTCTTTGCACTTGCGTGCAGCGACAGTCTTGAACGTGACCGAGGATCATCTCGATCGCTACGGCACGATGCAGGCCTATGCGGCATCCAAGGCGCGCATTTTCGAGCGTTGCGAACACGCCGTCCTCAATCTCGACGATCCGCTGGTTGCCGGGATGTCACCTCATGGGTCTGCGGTCAGTGGTTTTTCGATCGAATCCGCTGCGGGCGCGCGTTATCACCTGACCACGGTTGCTGGCGCGAAGTGGTTGGCAATCGATGCCGAACCGATCATGGCCGTTCGTGAGATGCGCCTCGGTGGCTTACATAACGCCGCCAACGCGCTGGCGGCATTGGCGCTAGGCGATGCCGTCGGCTTGTCGCGCGAGGCGATGTTGTCGGAGCTGCGCGAGTTCGCGGGCTTGCCGCATCGCTCGCAGTGGGTCGGTGAGCATGCCGGCGTGCGGTACATCAATGATTCGAAGGGCACCAACGTCGGTGCCACGCTCGCCGCCGTATCCGGGCACGAGGGTGGTTTGATCGTGATCGCCGGCGGTGATGGAAAAGGGCAGGATTTCACGCCGCTTGCCGCCGCTTTCGCTGGCCGTGTGCGACACACTCTTTTGATCGGTCGAGACGCTGCCCGCATCGCGAGCGTGCTGCAGGGCATCTGCCCGACCGAGATCGTCGCGAATCTCGATGAGGCCGTCCAACGTGCCGCTCAAGTCGCTTCGCCGGGTGACACCGTTTTGATGTCACCCGCTTGCGCCAGCCTCGACATGTTTCGTGATTACGCCCAACGCGGCGACCTGTTCGCTGCAGCCGTGCGGAGACTGAGCTGATGGCCACTATCGTATTACCCGGGCGTTCCGCGAGTCGCGGTACCGCGATTCATCTCGACACGGTCACCTTGATGCTCGTGTTCTCGATCGTACTACTCGGACTTGTGATGGTCAGTTCCGCGTCCATCTCGATCGCGAGCAAGGATGGCGGCGACGCCTTCTCCTACGTGAGTGCCCAGTTTGCCACGATGTTGGTTGGCTGCATGGCCGCAGCGCTCGTGTTTACCGTACGCACGGAGCTGCTCGATAAGTTTGCGTTGCCCTTGCTGGGGCTTGCTGCGCTCGCGCTCGTGCTGGTGCTGATCCCGGGCATCGGCCACTCGGTGAACGGTGCGCGTCGCTGGATTCGTATCGCGGGCATCAGCATCCAAGTTTCCGAGGTGGCGCGCGTCATCGTGCTCACGTTCATCGCAAGCTATGCCGTGCGACGCGAGGCGGAATTGCGCAGCAGCTTGCTCGGCTTGATCAAGCCGCTCGGTGTCGTTGGCATCTTCTTCATTCTTTTACTCGGCGAGCCCGATTTCGGCGCAGCCACGGTGCTGGCGGCGACGGCGTTTGGCGTGCTCTTCATTGCAGGCGCTCGCTGGCGCGACGTGCTGGGCTTGGCGTTGGTCGGTGGTGCGTTGATTGCGCTCGTCGCCGTGTCTTCTGAATATCGTCTGCGCCGCTTGACCTCCTTCCGAAATCCTTGGGAAGACCCTTTCGACAGCGGCTTCCAACTGACGCAGAGTCTCATCGCCATCGGTCGTGGCGGCTGGACGGGTGTTGGCCTCGGTGAGAGCGTGCAGAAATTGTTTTATCTGCCAGAGGCGCACACCGACTTTCTCTTCGCTGTGCTGGCGGAAGAACTCGGTTTGATCGGCATCATCGTCACCTTGTTACTGTTCCTGGCCTTGGCTTGGCGCGCACTATTCATCGCGAAGCTGGCCAGTGACGCCGGTTTGAAGTTCCCGGCGTATCTCGCTGTCGGTTTCGGGATTTGGCTGGCCATTCAGGCGTTCATCAACATGGGCGTGAACATGGGCGCCTTGCCGACCAAGGGGCTCACGCTGCCCTTCATGAGCTACGGTCGTTCGAGTCTGATCGCTACGTTGGCTTGGGTCGGCATCCTGCTTCGCGTGTATCACGAGGCCGTGCAGGCGACGCGCGGACGCGCCGCGATTTCTTTGCGTGAAGGCGCCGAGCGAACGAGTTCGCGTCGTTTGACGGGTGAGGTGCAGGAAGCATGACCGCACCTTGCGTCATGATCATGGCGGGCGGCACCGGAGGTCATGTCTTTCCGGCGCTCTCTCTCGCCGACTGGTTACGACAGCGCGGATTTCGCATCGTGTGGCTCGGGACGAAGCGCGGTATCGAGGCGCGTCTCGTGCCCGCAGCGGGGATCGATGTCGAGTGGATTGATATCGGTGGTTTGCGTGGCAAGACTCTCGGCACTTTGCTGGCAGCACCGTGGCGTTTGGCGCGCGCGCTGTGGCAGTCGCTGCGCGCGATTTGGCGCCATCGTCCTGTGGTCGTTGTCGGTCTTGGTGGTTATGTCACAGGCCCCGGTGGTGTGGCGGCGCGTTTATCCGGTAAGCCGCTCGTGATCCACGAACAGAATGCCGTCGCGGGCTTCACCAATCGCATGCTCGCCAAAGTGGCGACGCGCGTGCTCGAGGGTTTCGACGGAGGCTTCGCCGCTTCGGTCGGCGCGATCGCGGTCGGCAATCCAGTACGAGAAGCCTTTTTCGCCTTGCCGGCGCCCGCTACGAGATTCTCGGGGCGTCACGATGCCATGCGCATCCTCGTGATCGGCGGCAGTCAGGGCGCGCAACGTCTGAATTCTTTGGTGCCGAGTGCAATGGCGATGTTGAAAGACGAGTTCGATATCGTCGTGCGCCATCAGAGTGGCGAGCGCGGTGTCGAGCAAACTCGTGCCGCCTACGACAACTCGGTGATATCGGCCGAAGTGAGCGCCTTCATCGACGACGTGTCTGCAGCGTATGCGTGGGCTGATGTCGTGATCTGCCGCGCCGGCGCATTGACGGTAGCCGAGGTGGCCGCTGCAGGGCTCGCCGCAATTTTCATTCCACTGCCGTCGGCGGTCGACGATCACCAAACTCGGAATGCCGAATTTCTCGTCACGCGCGGCGCGGCCATCCGTCTCGCCGAGCGTGGTCTCGACGCGGGTCAGCTTGCCGACTCGCTGCGAGTGTTACTGCGTGACCGTGCGGTGTTGCTCGGCATGGCTGAGAAGGCTCGAGAGTTGGCGCGTCCCGCTGCGACCCGAGAACTCGGTGAACACTGTCTTGCGGCAGCTGGAGTCGCAGTATGAATTCGATGGAGCGCATGCGGCGCATCAACACCATCCACTTCGTCGGTATCGGCGGCAGTGGTATGGGAGGCATTGCCGAGGTGTTGCTGAATCTGGGCTATCGCGTCCAAGGAAGTGACCTCAAGAAGAGTGCGGTCACGCAGCGTCTCGAAGAGCTCGGTGCGCGCATCACGCAGGGCCATGCTGCCGAGAATGTGAGCGGCGCGGACGTCGTCGTGGTCTCGACCGCCGTCTCGCAGGAGAACCCCGAAGTCGCTCGTGCGTTGCAGCTGCGCCTGCCCGTCGTACCGCGCGCCGAGATGCTCGGCGAATTGATGCGCTTCCGCTCGGCCATCGCCGTGGCGGGCACGCACGGTAAGACGACGACGACGAGTCTCATCGCCTCTGTGCTCGCCGAGGGTGGAGAAGATCCGACCTTCGTGATTGGTGGACGGCTTAAAAGTGCCGGTACGAACGCGCGTCTCGGCGCGGGGCGTTATCTCGTGGCTGAGGCCGACGAGAGCGATGCATCGTTCTTGCACCTGCAACCGTTGATCTCGGTCGTCACCAATATCGATAACGATCATCTCGGCACGCACGATGGTGATTTCAATCGTCTGCGACAGAGCTTCGTCGACTTTCTTCACAACTTGCCGTTCTACGGCTTGGCGGTGTTGTGCGTCGACGACGCCGAAGTGCGCGGCATCTTGCCGAAAGTCGGTCGTCCGATCACCACCTACGGTTTTGAAGCCAACGCCGACATTCGCGCTGTCAACGTACAGCGCCAAGGTTTACAGACCTCGTACGAGGTGGTGCGGCCTGGGCATTCCGAGCCGCTGGCCATTACCGTGAATTTGCCCGGCCGACACAATGTCCTGAATTCTTTGGCGGCGGTAGCGGTTGCCAGTGAACTGGGTATTGATGATGCCGCGATCCAGCGTGCACTCGCCAAGTTCCAAGGTGTCGATCGCCGTTTGCAGTTCGTTGGAACGGTACCGGCCGGTCAAGGCGAGGCCGTGGTCATCGACGACTACGGTCATCACCCGACCGAAATCCGCGCGACGCTCGATGCCGTACGGCAAGCCTATCCGGGCCGACGTGTGGTGCTCGCCTTTCAGCCACATCGCTATACGCGCACGCGCGATCTTCTCGATGATTTCGCGGGGGTGCTCTCAAGTGCGGACGTGCTGCTCGTCAGCGAGGTCTACGCCGCCGGTGAGGCGCCGATCCCCGGAGCGGATGGCCGAGCGATTTGTCGTGCAGTGCGCAGTCGCGGTCATATCGAGCCGGTGTTCCTGCCGCGCATCGAAGAATTGGGCGATGTTCTTGCCGAGTTGCTGCGCGCGGGCGATGTCGTTCTCGCGATGGGTGCGGGCACCGTGAGCGGCGTAGCGCATGATCTACCGCAGCGTCTGGGCGGCCGTGCCGCAGGTCGGGAGGAGGTCAAGTGAGCGACCTCGAAACCCGTTTCGCTGGTCGCCTGCGTCGTCACGAGCCCATGTCGCGACATACGTCTTGGCATGTTGGCGGTCCGGCCGATTGGTTTTTTGAGCCGCGTGATCGCGAGGATCTCGCTGCTTTCTTGCGCGCCATTCCCGCCGATTTGCCGTTGTGGTGGGTGGGCCTTGGCAGCAACCTGCTCGTGCGTGATGGTGGGCTGCGCGGCGCGGTGATTCTCACGCACGGCGCTTTCTCCAAACTCGAGCCACGCGCCGATGGGCTCATCTGGTGCGAAGCGGGTGTGCCCTGTGCGCGTATCGCTCGTCATTGTGTGCGACTCGGCTTAGGTCCTGCCGAATTCTTTGCCGGCATCCCGGGGACACTCGGTGGTGCGCTCGCCATGAATGCGGGTGCTTTTGGCGGCGAGACTTGGTCGCATGTGCGCGAGGTCGAAGTGATCGATCGAGCGGGGAACATTCGCTGGCGTGCCGCAGGTGAGTATCGTGTGGCGTACCGCCACGTGAGCGCACCGGTCACGGGTGAGGCATTCCTCGGTGCGACGCTCGCGTTCGAGTCGCGTCCCGCGAGCAACAATGACACGCTGCGCGATCTGCTCGTTGAGCGCAAAGCGAAACAGCCGATCGGCGAGTGGAGTTGTGGATCGGTTTTCACTAATCCGGTCGGCGACCATGCTGCGCGGTTGATCGAGGCTGCGGGACTCAAGGGACGTCGTATCGGTGGCGCCTGTGTCTCACCGAAGCACGCCAACTTCATCATCAACGAGGGTGAGGCGAAAGCTGCTGATCTCGAGCAACTGATCGCTGAAGTACGCGATGTCGTCGAGGCTCGCTTTGGTGTGCGTCTTCAGACCGAGGTGCGGATCGTGGGAGAGGCGGCCTGATGCGCTCCATCACCGACGCGCGTGAATTTGGCAAGGTCGCCGTACTGCTCGGGGGATCTTCCACCGAGCGCGAAGTGTCATTGCGCTCAGGGCAAGCGGTGCTCGCCGCTTTGCAACGTCGCGGTGTCGATGCGGTTGCGTTCGATCCGAAAGAGCGTTCTTTGACTGCACTGCTCGATGATCGTGTCGATCGCGTGTGGATCGCGTTGCACGGCCCCGGCGGCGAAGACGGCACCGTTCAAGGCGCTCTTGAGTGCCTCGGCCTGCCTTACACGGGTAGTGGCGTACTCGGTTCGGCGATCTGCATGGACAAGTTGCGCACGAAGCGTCTCGTGGCTGCAGTCGGCATCGCGACGGCCGACAGTGTCGAGTTGCGCGGCCCAGAAGATTTTGAACTTGCCGTTCAGCGTCTCGGATTGCCGATGATCGTCAAGCCCGCTACGCAGGGCTCATCGGTCGGCATGAGCAAGGTCGACAGCGCCGCTCAATTGCCTGCTGCTTTCGCGGCAGCAGCTGCAACCGATGACCTCGTTTTCGCAGAGCCCTGGCTCAAAGGACCCGAGTACACAGTCGGTATCTTGCAGGGCCACGCGTTGCCGGCGATCCGGATCGAAACGCCGAATACTTTTTACGACTACGAAGCGAAGTATCTACGCAACGACACGCAGTACCACTGCCCAGCCGGTCTTTCGCTCGAAGCCGAGCGTCACATGGCGGCTCTCGCACGCGGCGCCTTTGAAGCAGCTGCCGGTGAAGGTTGGGGTCGTGTCGATTTCATGATGGACGTTACCGGTCGCCCGCTCATGCTCGAGATCAATACGGTCCCGGGTATGACGGATCACAGTCTCGTTCCGATGGCCGCGGCGGCCGCCGGGATCGATTTCGATACTTTAGTTTGGCGCGTGCTCGAAACGAGCTTCACGCGCCCACGTGGAACTTGAGGAAGCACTGAACATGTTCGGAGCCCGAAAGCCCCGCAATCGTCGTCGCCAGGAAGAGGGTCGTTGGCAGTGGCCCGTCATCGATTGGCGTCGTTGGATCTACAGCTTTGCTGGTGTCGCCGTGATCGCGGCTTTCGGCGGCATGATCGTGATCGCTCTCGATCAGCCTATCGATCGCGTCACCGTTCAGGGGCGTTTCCAGCGTGTCTCGCCGATGGATGTCGAGCAAGCGGTGCGTGATCGCCTGCATGAGGCAGGTCTCGTTTCCGTAAATCTCGCGACGCTGCAGCGCGCCATCGAAGAGTTGCCATGGGTCGATACGGCGAGTGTTGCTCGGCAGTGGCCGCGTGGCTTGACCGTCCAGATCACGGAACAAGTGGCGGCCGCGCGCTGGGGTGCCAATGGTCTTCTCAATGCGCGTGGCCAGTTATTTTTGAGCGAGGCTCGATTCATTCCACCCGAGTTGCCGCGGCTGACGGGCCCGAACGGCTCCGAAGGGCTCGTCGCGCAGCGCTACTTCGCGATCCAAGGCCGCTTGATCGAAGGTGGCGTGCGCATCGTCGCGCTGCGTCTTGATGCGCGCGGTGCATGGGAAATCGATCTCGACAACGGTGTGAAGGTGCGTCTCGGTCGTCGCCAAGTCGATGAGCGATTCGACCGCTTCGTCGCCGCTGCGCTACGCCTCGTCGTACAGCGTGGCGCTGAAATGGCGTACGTCGACATGCGTTACACGAACGGCTTCGCGGTGGGTTGGCGCGGCGGCACCAAGGTCGCGACAGTCGACGAATTCGACGAAACCTCTGAAGGCTGATTACACGGAACGGCAGCGAAACATGGCGAAGAAAACGGACAGACAGCTCATCGTCGGATTGGACATCGGCACCTCCAAGGTGGTGGCCTTGGTGGGCGAAATCGCCGCCGACAACAGCATCGAGATCATCGGCATCGGGTCACAGCCATCGCGCGGCTTGAAGCGGGGCGTGGTCGTGAATATCGAGTCGACCGTGCAGTCGATCCAGCGCGCTGTCGAAGAAGCCGAGTTGATGGCCGGTTGTGAGATTCACTCCGTCTTCGCCGGCATCGCCGGCAGTCACGTGCGCAGCCTGAATTCGCACGGTGTCGTCGCTATTCGCGACAAGGAAGTGCAACAGGTCGACGTCGAGCACGTGATCGATGCTGCCAAGGCGGTCGCCATTCCTGCAGATCAAAAAATTCTGCACGTATTACCGCAGGAATTCATCATCGACGGCCAAGAGGGTATTCGAGATCCCGTCGGTATGTCCGGCGTGCGTCTCGAGGCGAAGGTGCATATCGTGACCGGTGCCGACAGCGCTGCGCAGAACATCGAGAAATGCATCCAGCGCTGTGGTCTCGCCGTCGATGACATCGTGCTCGAGCAGCTGGCATCGAGTTATGCCGTGCTGACGGAAGATGAAAAAGATCTCGGTGTTTGCATCGTCGATATCGGCGGTGGCACCACCGACATTGCCGTGTTCTCGCATGGTGCGATCAGGCATACCGCTGTGATTCCCATCGCGGGCGATCAAGTCACCAACGACATCGCTGTCTCCATGCGTACGCCGACGCCGAGTGCGGAAGAGATCAAGCTCCGCTATGCCTGTGCGCTCTCGCAGCTCGCGAATTCGGACGAGACGATCGAAGTACCGAGCGTGGGCGATCGTCCCGCAAGGCGCTTGGCTCGCCAAACTTTGGCTGAGGTGGTCGAGCCGCGTTACGAAGAGCTCTTCGCCCTCATCCAAGAAGAGTTGCGTCGCAGCGGTTTCGAGGAGGTCATCGCCGCGGGCATCGTGCTCACCGGCGGTAGCGCCAAGATGGAAGGCGCCATCGAGCTCGCCGAAGAAGTTTTCCACTTGCCGGTGCGCCTCGGTGTGCCTGCGGGTGTGCGTGGCATCGCCGATGTCACGAGTAATCCGATTCATGCAACGGGCGTCGGCCTGTTGCTCTACGGCCGCGATCACACCGTGCCGGGCCAGCGCAGCCGCGTCATCGCCGGTGGCGCGCGCAGCATGGTCGATCGCATGAAGAATTGGTTCCAGGGAAATTTTTGATCTTTCGACATTCACGACACAGGAGCGACTCAACATGTTCGAACTGATGGATGCTTACAGCCAAAGTGCGGTAATCAAGGTTCTCGGCGTCGGTGGTGGTGGCGGTAACGCCGTCTCGCACATGGTGCAAACGGGAATCGAAGGCGTGGACTTCATGTGCATCAACACCGATGCGCAGGCTCTGAAGAACTCCAACGTCAAGACCGCGTTGCAAATCGGCTCGAACATCACCAAGGGCTTGGGTGCCGGTGCAAATCCGGACGTGGGTCGCCAAGCAGCCATGGAAGATCGTGATCGCATCATCGAGTTGATCGAGGGTTGCGACATGCTCTTCATCACCGCTGGCATGGGCGGTGGAACGGGTACGGGTGCAGCGCCGGTTGTGGCGCAGATCGCCAAGGAGCTCGGAATTCTCACGGTCGCGGTCGTGACGCGTCCGTTCAACATGGAAGGTAACAAGCGTTCGGTCGTCGCCGACATGGGCATGAGCGAACTCGCGAAGCATGTCGACTCGCTCATCACCATCCCGAACCAAAAGCTGCTCACGGTCCTCGGTCCGAAGACCACCCTGCTCGATGCGTTCAAGAGCGCCAACGGGGTGTTGCAGGGTGCCGTTCAGGGCATTGCCGAGCTGATCACACGCCCGGGTCTCATCAACGTCGACTTCGCCGACGTGCGTACCGTGATGAGCGAGACCGGTATGGCGATGATGGGTTCTGGTCATGCGAGCGGTGAAGATCGCGCGCGTGTCGCCGCTGAAATGGCTGTCTCGTCGCCGCTGCTCGAAGACGTCAATCTGTCGGGCGCTCGCGGCATCCTCGTCAACGTCACTGCCGGCATGGATCTCGGCATCGGCGAGTTTGAAGAGGTCGGCAACATCGTCAAGGAATTCGCTTCGGAAGATGCGACCGTCGTCGTGGGTACCGTCATCGACCCGAATCTCAGCAACGAGTTGCGCGTGACGGTGGTCGCGACCGGTCTCGGACGCCCGCAAGCGCAGGTTGCGCCGGCACCGGCTCCGACGGCCACGCGTGCGGTCGGAGTTCGTGGCGAGGGTGTCGCCCGTCCGGTACGTCGTCCGTTCGCGGTCAGCTCCGACTACTCCAAGCTGGAGGTGCCGGCGATCGAGCGCCTGAAGGCAGCGGCCGGTGACGGTCTTGTGCACAGTGCCGAGCCGGTGGAAGACATCCTCGATATCCCGGCGTTTTTGCGTCGGCAGGCTGACTGACCGTCTTTGAGATAAGATTCGCCTCCGTCGTGATCAGGCGGCGCGCCGAACCTCGGTGCGCCGCCTGATTCGGAAGAAATCATGGTTGGTCAAAGAACTCTCAAGAACATCATGCGGGCAAGCGGTGTGGGCTTGCACACCGGCAAGCGCATCCTGATGACGGTGCGTCCGGCAGCCCCCGATACCGGCATTGTGTTCCGTCGCACCGATCTGCCGGAGCCGGTGGACATTCCGGCGCGCGCCGAGAATGTCGGCGAGACCATGCTTGGCACCGTGCTCCACAAGGGCGATGTGAAGGTGTCGACGGTGGAGCATCTGTTGTCGGCCTTCGCGGGTCTTGGCATCGATAACGCGCTCGTCGAGGTGTCCGGTCCTGAAGTGCCCATCATGGATGGCAGCGCAGGTCCTTTCGTATTCCTGCTCCAGTCGGCAGGCATCGAAGAGCAGCGTGCGCCGAAGCGTTTTATCCGCATCAAAAAGAGCGTACAGGTCGAAGACGGTGACAAGTGGGCCCGTTTCGATCCCTTTGATGGTTTCAAGGTGAACTTCGAAATCGAGTTCAACCATCCGATTTTCAAGCGTCGCGCTCAGCGTGCGAGCATGGATTTCTCGACGACCTCGTTCCTCAAAGAAATCAGTCGTGCGCGCACGTTCGGCTTCATGCGCGATCTCGAATTCATGCGCTCGCGCAACCTCGCGCTCGGCGGCAATCTCGATAACGCCATCGTTCTCGATGATTCGAAAGTGTTGAACGAGGGTGGCTTGCGTTACGAAGACGAGTTCGTCAAACACAAGATTCTCGATGCCATCGGCGATTTGTATCTGCTCGGCTTTTCGTTGATCGGCGAGTTCACCGCGTTCAAGTCGGGCCACGGCTTGAATAACCGATTGTTGCGCACCGTGCTTGCCGACCCGGCAGCCTGGGAAGCGGTGGTGTTCGAGCGACCGGAAGACGCGCCGATTTCTTACGTTCGACCGCCCGCGCTCGCGGCAGCCGGCTGAATCCGCACCAACGATTTTTTCAACGACGGGTCTCGCGCCACGATCGCGCTCCAGTGCTCGGCGAGGGCATATCGCAACCTAGCCGACCACGCGGCGTTGCCGGCGTGCAGGGTGAGGCAGCCTTCACGGACACTCACCTGTGTCACGGCGCCCGCGAGTTCATCGCCCCAGAGCGTCGCCAGAAATGCTTTCCAGTCTTCGACGCGGTCAGCCGCAGCGGCGATTCGTTGCTGGCCGAGACCGGCCTTTGCCAATAAGTCCTTGATTTCCAGAGGTTTTCCTCGGGATCGGACTTGGCCGGTCGCTGTTTTGGCCGATTTTGGGTTGTTTCGCACAGTTGATTTGGGCATAGTCCCCGGCCTGTTCGGGCCGTCGACCCGTCTGCCGGAGCGAGTATCGCACCGCGAGGGTCTGTCGGCGATCTTCTCTCCCGCCGCAATCGGGGGTCTGGCATATGAGATTGATCGTGTTTGCGCGCCGCGCGGCCGGCGCATCCCGCGTCGATTTGTCCGGTCGTTTGGTGATTGCCACGGCCGCGACCGTGCTTTTGTCGTTGATGGCGGGTGCTTTCTACGCCGGTATTCAGCTGGGTTCGCGCGCTGCGTTCGATTCGGCGAGCCCGGGTGGTATTGCGCGAGCGGCGCTGCAACAAAAGCGGGAGCTCGAGGATCTGCGAGCCCGTGTTCAAGAGCGTATCGATGTGCTCTCGGCTCGGGTCGGTCAAGCCAACGCGCAGCTCGTGCGTCTCGATGAACTCGGCAAGCGTCTGGTCGAAATGGCAAACATCGATTCGCGCGAATTCGACTTCGGTTCACCCGTGGCGATGGGTGGTCCGGAGCAGCCGGGTGAGCCTGCCGCGGCCCCCGATCTGACTTCGATGATCGATGCCCTCGAGTCGCAACTCGCTTCGCGCGATGTGCAGCTCGGTGTGCTCGAGAGCCTGATTTTACAGCGGGATTTGCGTCGTCAGACCCTGCCCGACGGACGACCTGTTCGACAGGGTTATCTCTCGTCGGGCTTTGGAACGCGGCAAGATCCTTTCACCGGCCACGGTACCTGGCATCTTGGCGTGGATTTCGCCGGTAATGAGGGAGATCCGGTGATTTCCGTGGGTGCGGGCATCGTGACGTACGCCGGTGAACGCAGCGGCTATGGTCTCGTGGTCGATGTCGCCCACGGCGATGGCTTTGTGACCCGCTATGCGCACAATCGTCAACTCAAGGTGCGCGTCGGTGATGCCGTCACGCGCGGGCAACAGATTGCCGCGATGGGTTCGACCGGTCGTTCGACCGGTCCACACGTCCATTTCGAGGTTCTCCGTAACGGGCGGCACGTCAATCCGCTTGCCTACATCGACCGTTGACGTCGGTCGTTGAACCATTCGACCCGCCGACCGTCAAACCGTAAAATGGCGGTTTTAGCCGCAAGGTCCATAACTCCGTGCTGAATTTCCTTACCCGTATTTTCGGCAGCCGCAACGAGCGGTTGCTGAAGGCCATGTCCCGTGAAGTGCGCGCAGCGGCCGCCTTCGAGCCCGCGCTGCAGGCGCTTAGCGACGAGGCCCTCAAAGCCAAGACGGAGGAGTTCCGCGCCCGGCTCGCCGCCGGCACCACGCTTGATCAATTGCTGCCCGAGGCCTTCGCCGTCGTTCGAGAGGCAGGGCGTCGTGTGCTCGGCATGCGTCACTTCGACGTTCAGTTGATCGGTGGCATGGCACTGCATCGCGGACGCATCGCCGAGATGCGCACCGGTGAAGGTAAAACCTTGATGGCGACCTTGCCTGCCTATCTCAATGCGCTGCCGGGTGAGGGCGTCCACGTCGTCACCGTCAACGAATATCTCGCTCAGCGCGATGCCGAGTGGATGGGACCGATCTATCGCTTTCTCGGTTTGTCGGTCGGTGTGATTCGCAACTCGCAGAGCTCCGAAGAAAAGCGTGCTGCTTATCGTTGCGACATCACCTACGGCACCAACAACGAATTCGGCTTCGACTACCTTCGCGACAATCTCGCTTTCCGACTCGAAGATCGTGTGCAGCGTCAGCTCTCGTTTGCGATCGTCGATGAAGTCGACTCCATCCTCATCGACGAGGCGCGCACGCCGCTCATTATCTCCGGTCCCGCCGAGGAAGGTGTCGACACTTACGTCGCGATCAATAATCTGGTTCCGCGACTCGAGCGTGGCGAGACCATCGAGAAGAGCGCGACGTCTGCTTTTGCAGGTACCGAGACCGACTCGACCGGTGACTACACGGTCGACGAGAAACAGCGTCAGGTGCATCTGACCGAGGCCGGTCACGAGAAGGTCGAGGCGTTGATGATCGAGGCGGGTCTGCTGCGTGAAGGCGAGAGCCTCTACGATCCGGCCAACATTCGTCTGATGCATCATTTGAATGCCGCTTTGCGTGCGCATGCGCTTTACAAGCGCGATGTCGAATACATCGTGCGCGGCGGTGAGGTCATCATCGTCGATGAGTTCACCGGTCGTACGATGCCGGGTCGTCGTTGGTCCGATGGCTTGCATCAGGCCGTCGAAGCCAAAGAAGGCGTTCGCGTTCGCGAGGAAAACCAAACCATCGCGTCGATCACGTTCCAGAACTATTTCCGTCTCTACAAGAAGCTCTCGGGCATGACCGGTACGGCCGATACCGAAGCGCCCGAGTTCATGCAGATCTACGGTCTCGAGGTTAACGTCATTCCGACGCACCGGCCGATGATTCGCAAAGATCACGCGGATCTTGTGCATCTGACTCAGGCCGACAAATTCAAGGCCATCATCGAAGACATTCGCGATTGCGTGGGTCGTTCACAGCCGGTTCTGGTGGGCACCACCTCGATCGAAACCTCGGAACTGCTCTCGGGTGTTTTGAAGAAAGAAGGCATCGCGCACGAAGTGCTCAATGCCAAGCAGCACGAGCGCGAAGCGCAAATCGTCGC
>JACCDY010088567.1_pt1 | contig 68417 bp, 53 predicted proteins | sample 7446391 | NCBI WGS metagenome assembly JACCDY01 (sample SAMN15323451, study PRJNA562643) | freshwater metagenome | isolation source: river surface water | place: USA:Blue River Watershed | collected 2017-08-18
GCGCCGGCGACATCCCCAGCCCGCTCGCGGGCAAGGTCGTCTCCATCGACGTCAAGGTTGGCCAGGCCGTCGCCGAAGGCGCGCAGGTCGCGACCGTCGAGGCGATGAAGATGAACACCTACATTTACGCGCCCCGCGCCGGCACCGTCTCGGCCATCCTCGTCAATCCGGGCGATGGCGTCGAAGAAGGCGCTCCCCTCCTGCGCCTCGCGTAAAAGCAAACCACCCCGCCCCTCCGCCGCCCGCCCCCCCGCGGGCGGCGGATCCCATCCTCTCCTCCCGTCCGCGCATTCGCACCGCCGATGAAATCCGCCTTCCAGATCGCGCTCACCGTCTACGGCATCGCCGCCGTCATTTCGCTCTTCGTCGCGGCGCTGATCAAGGCGCTCTTCCTCGTCGTCCGCCGCTTTTCCCGCTGACCGTTTCCAAAACGCACGAAGCGCCCCGCCATGCAAGGCTTCCACATCCTCGATCTGTTCCAGGGCATCACCTCCATGCTGAGCGCCGAGCCGACCATTCTCTTCGGCCGCATCGGGCTCATCATCCTGGGCGCCGCGCTCGTCTATTTCGGCAAGAAGGGCGTGCTGGAGCCGCTCCTGATGATTCCGATGGGCCTTGGAATGATCGCGGTGAACGCGGGCGTGCTCTTCCTCGATCCCGTCACCGCCGGCCACATCGTCGCCGGCAGCGCGGCCAATCCCGACGCCGCGGTCGCCGCCCGGTTGACCGCCGAGGCCGCCGCGGGGCACGCTCCGGGCACGCTCTTCATGGCGCCGCTCGTCGAAAAGACCGACAGCCTCATGTATCTCATGCAGGTCGATTTCCTGCAGCCGGTCTATACCTTCGCCTTCAGCAACGGCCTCATCGCCTGCTTCGTCTTCATGGGCATAGGCGTGCTGCTCGACGTGGGTTTCGTTCTCGCCCGTCCTTTCCTCAGCATGTTCCTCGCGCTCTCCGCCGAGCTCGGGACGATCCTCACCTTTCCCATCGCCGTCGCCTTCGGGCTGGATTACCGCGAAGCCGCCTCGATCGCCATGGTGGGCGGCGCGGACGGCCCGATGGTGCTCTTCACCTCGCTCACGCTCGCGAAGCACCTTTTCGTCCCGATCACCGTCGTCGCCTATCTGTATTTGGGTCTTACCTACGGCGGTTACCCCTACCTGATTCGCCTGCTGGTCCCCGCCAAGCTCCGCGGCCTCAAGATGCCGCCCAAGCCGGTCATCAAGGTCACTTCCGACGAGAAACTCGCCTTCGCGGTCGTCGGTTGCGCCGTGCTCTGCCTGCTCTTTCCCTCCGCCGCCCCCCTGTTCCTGAGTCTCTTCGTCGGCGTCGCCGTGCGCGAGGCGGGTCTCAAATACTTCATGGCCGTGATCGACGGCCCCGTGCTCTACGGAGCGACCATGTTCCTGGGACTGCTCCTCGGCGTGCTTTGCGAGGCATCCACCATCCTGGATCCCAAGGTTCTCATTCTCCTTGTCCTCGGAGTCATCGCGCTGCTTCTGTCCGCGGTCGGCGGCTTGCTTGGAGGTTATGCCGCCTATTTTTTCAGCGGCCGAAAAATCAATCCGGTGATCGGCATCGCGGGCGTCAGTTGCGTGCCTAGCACCGCCAAGGTGGCGCAGAAGGAAGTATCCCTCGTCACCCCCGACGCGATCATCCTGCCCGAGGCGCTCGGCGCGAACATCTGCGGCGTGATCACCACCGCCATCCTCACCGGCATCTACGTCACGGTGATCCCGCTGATCACCAAATGAGCCCCGTCTTCCACGCTTCCGCCCGTCATTGGTTCGCCGGCCTGGCGCTCGCCGTGCTGGGCGTCTCGCTCGCGCGATTGGTCGCCCCGGCGCTGGACGTCCAGCCTCGCGCGGTCGTCACCCTTGCCGGCCAGCTCATTTCGCTTTCGGGCCTTCTCGTCATCGCGCGAGGTATCCGTCTTCGAATCGCGACCGCCTCCGCCGGCGCGCCGCCTGTCTCCGGCTCTCCGCGCGCCTGATCCCGCTTTTCCCCGCTTCCCATGTCCCACCCGCTCAACCTCCTGCAGGAACTGCTCCTCACTCTCTTCCTCGCGCTCGGCTGCGCCTGGTTTGCGATCGATCTCGCGCGCAAGCTTCACGCGCCACAGTCCGAGTCCGAGCCCAAGCGCGCGCCGTCGTCCGCGCCCGCTCCCGTGGTGGCCGCCGCGCCGTCGTCCGCCTCCGACGCCGCGCCGTCGCCGGCAACGGTTCCTGCTCCGGTCGCCATCGCTCCCCCCGCGCCGGTCGCCGCCGCCGAGCCGCTCGTCGCGGGAGTGCCCGCCGCCCATCTCGCCGCGATCACCGCCGCCGTGCATCATCTCTTCAAGGGCCGCGTCCGGCTCGCCTCCGTCCTTCCCTCCACCGCGACCGCCGCCGCCGCCCCCATCGACTGGGCCCGTGAAGGCCGCCGCGACATCTTCACCTCGCACCGCGTCCGCTAACTCGCTTCTCAACCCTCGCCGCCTCCGCGCGGGCACCCCGCCGATGCCCGCGCGCCCTCCGCCCCCATGACCGCGCTCTGGATCATCTTCTGGACGACTTTCGTCGCGGTCTCGGCGCTTGATCTTTTCGTCATCACCCACCGCCACGGCCCCGTCGGCCTGGGCTCGGCCCTGCGTTGGACCGGGCTCTGGGTCGCCCTCGCCTTCGGGTTCGCCGGGGCGATCGCCGCGTTGCATCCGGCGGGCCGTGAGCCTGCGATGCTTTTCATCTCCGGCTACCTCACCGAGTATTCCCTCTCGGTCGACAACCTCTTCGTCTTCATCCTCATCTTCGGCATGATGGGCGTCGGCGAACACGCCCAGCCCAAGCTCATCAAGCTCGGCATCTACCTCTCCATCGGCCTGCGCGTCGTCTTTATCCTCTTCGGCATCGCGCTGCTCCACCGCTTCCACTGGCTCATCTATCTTTTCGGCGGGCTGCTGGTCTGGACCGCGTGGAAAATGCTCGCCGCCGACGCGGACGAGCAGGTCAGCCCGGAGAAAAACATCCTCAATCGGGCCGCGCGCCGCCTCTTCACCGTCCACGATCCCGGCCCCGACAGCCGACGCCTCACCGTGCGAGTCGACGGACGCCTGCACATCACGCCGCTCTTTCTGGTTTTCCTCGTCATCGGCAGCACCGACGTCCTTTTCGCCCTCGATTCGATTCCCGCGATCATGGGGATCACCCAGGATCCTTTTGTCGTCCTCACCTCCAACATCTTCGCCGTCCTCGGGCTCAACTCCCTCTTCTTCGCCCTCCGCGGCGTGATGAGCCTGTTCAAATTCCTCAAGCACGGCGTCAGCGTCATCCTCCTCTTCATCGGCGCCAAGATGATCGCCGGGATCTACTCCCCGGTCGAAGAGTGGTTCAAACACCACGCCTTCGTTTCGCTTCTGGTGATCGGCGTCGTTCTCCTGGTTTCGATCATCCTCTCCGTCTGGCACGCGCGCGCCTTTCCCGCCGCGGCCGAACGCCACGAAAACTCCTGAGCCGCGCACCGCCATGAGCAACCTCTCCTTCGGCCTCACGCTTCTCCTGGTCGGCATGGGCGGAACGCTGCTCACGCTTTGGCTGCTCACGCTGCTCATCCGCGCGCTCACCACGCTGCTGCCGACGCCCAAACCCGGCGACCATTCGCCCAAACCCTGACCCCTGCTCGCCATGATCGACGCCATCCTCTCCGGACTCGACGGTCTCGCCGAGGGCGCGCGCGCCCTGGACGCCGGTAGTCTCGTGATGATCGTGCTGGCCGGGATCATGTTCTACCTCGCGATCGCCAAGGACGTGGAGCCGCTCCTGCTACTCCCGATCGGCTTCGGCTGCCTGCTCGCCAACCTGCCGCTCAGCGAGCTTATGCACCCGGGCGGCGTGTTGAAGACGATGTATGACTTCGGCATCGGCAACGAACTCTTCCCCCTTCTGATCTTCGTCGGCATCGGCTCCATGACCGACTTCACGCCGCTTCTCGCCAACCCGAAGCTTCTCCTCTTCGGCGCCGCCGGCCAGCTCGGCATCTTCGCCACGCTTCTGCTCGCCCTCGCCCTTGGCTTTCCAAAGGAGTCCGCCGTCGCCGTGGCCACCATCGGCGCCTGCGACGGCCCCACCGTCATCTACGTTTCCAACCTCTTCGCCGGCCTGGGCAAGATCGACACCGCCATGGTCGGCGCCCTCGCCGTCGCCGCCTACTCCTACATGGCGCTCGTGCCCATCATCCAGCCGCCGATCATGCGCCTGCTCACGACCGAAAAGGAGCGCGCCGTCAAGATGCCGCCCAGCTCCGGCAAGGTCTCCCGCGCCGCCCTCATCGCTTTCCCGCTCGTCGTCACCGTCGTCACCGGCATCGTCGCGCCCAAGGGGCTCCCGCTCATGGGCATGGTCATGTTGGGCAACTTCATGAAGGTCACCGGCGCCGTCTCGCGGCTCTGCAAGGCGAGCGAGAACGAGATCGCCAACATCTCCACGCTGTTCCTCGGCCTCGCCATCGGCGGCACCATGGTCGCGAAGGATTTCCTCGCGGTGAAAACGCTCCTCGTCTTCGGCCTCGGTCTCTTCGCCATCGTCATCGACACCGTCGGCGGCGTCCTCCTCGGCAAGCTCTGGTATCTGCTCTCCGGCGGAAAGATGAACCCGCTCGTCGGCGCCGCGGGCATCTCCGCCTATCCCATGGCCGCGCGTCTCGTGCAGACCGAGGGCCAGCGTTGGAACAAACAGAATTTTCTCCTCATGCACGCCATGGGCGCCAACACCGGCGGTCAGATCGGCTCGGTCATGGCCGCCGCCATCATGCTCTCCGTCCTCAAGGGCCTCGGCCTGATCTGAAACCTCGCGCCGCCACCACACCATGAACACCGCCACCCTCGATCCGCAGCCGGGGAAAGCCGCCCTCGCCGACGATCCGACCGCCTTCACCGGATGGTTTCTCGAGGTGTTGCCCGAGGTCGACACCACCAACCGCGTCGCCGCCACGCTCCCACCCTGGCACGCCGTGCGCGCCGACACCCAGACCGCCGGCCGCGGCCGCACCGGACGTATCTGGACCTCCGACCGCGGCGGCCTCTGGCTCTCCGCCGTCGTCCCTTGCCCCGGCCCCCGCGAAAGGTGGGCGCTCCTCCCGCTCGCCGTCGGCTGGGCGCTGGGCGAGGCCCTCCGCAAAGCCGGCGTCCGCGGTCTCCGCCTGCGCTGGCCCAACGATCTCCTCGTCGGCAAGCGCAAGCTCGCCGGCCTCCTCATGGAACGCCACTCAGCCCACACCGCCGTCGTTGGACTTGGGCTCAACGTTTTCAACGATCCCGAGCACGCCGACGCCTCCCTGCGCGACACCACGATCCGCCTCGCCGACCTCGTCGCGCTCTCGCACCGCGATCTCGACGACGTCTCCGCCCTCGCCCTCCACGCCATCGCCCGCGCCCACCAGGCCCTGCTCGCCGGCGATTTCCCCAAGATAGCCGCCGCCCTCAACCAGGCTTGGCGCGAGCCTCGCCGCGTCGCCCTTACCCTCGCCGGCCGCGCCGAACCCGTCATCGGCGATTTTCTCGGCATCGATTCCGCTGGCGATCTCCGCCTCCGCGCCGACGGCGTCGTCTCCACCCACAACTCCACCCAGGTCGCCCTCCTCCGCGAACTCTGACGCCGCTCCGTCGCCGCCCTTCCGTCCGCCACCGCTCACTTTCCCCCGACTTTCCGCCTATGAAACCCGTGCTCTTCAATAACACCGTCCTGCGCGACGGTCACCAGTCCCTCGCCGCCACGCGGATGACCACCGCGCAGATGCTGCCCGCCGCGCCCATTTTGGACGAGTTGGGCTTCGCCGGCCTCGAGACCTGGGGCGGCGCCACCATCGACTCGTGCCTGCGCTTTCTCGGGGAGAATCCCTTTGATCGCCTACGCGCCTTGAAAAAGGCCGCGCCGAAGACCCCGCAGCTCATGCTGCTCCGCGGCCAGAACATCGTCCAGTATACCTCCTTCCCCGACGACGTCGTCGAGGCCTTCGTGCGCGCCGACGCCGCGGCCGGCCAGGACATTTTCCGCGTTTTCGACGCGCTCAACGACACTCGCAACCTCATCACCGCGATCAAGACGGTGAAGGCCTGCGGCAAGCACGCCCGCGGCGAGATCTGCTACACCACCAGCCCCGTCCACACCATCGACGCCTTCGTCAAGATGGGCGTCGAGCTCCGCGACCTCGGCTGCGATTCCATCGGCATCAAGGACATGTCCGGCGTCATCGCCCCGCGCGTCGCCTACGAGATGACCAAGCAGCTCAAGGAAAAGGTCGGCCTGCCCGTCACCCTCCACACCCACGACACCGCCGGCCTCGGCGCCGCCGCCTACCTCGCCGCCATCGACGCCGGCGTCGACATCGTCGAGACCTCCATCGCGCCCTTCGCCAACGGCACCGCGCAGCCCGACACCGTCCGCATGATCGCCCTCCTCGAGGGACACCCGCGCTGCCCGAAGTTCGACACCCACAAGCTCCAGCAGCTCCGCGAATACTTCACCGACGTCTACAAGCAGCTCTCCAAGTTCACCTCGCCCGACAACGAGCGCGTCGACTCCGACACCCTCTGCTACCAGGTGCCCGGCGGCATGCTCTCCAACTTCAGAAACCAGCTGAAGGAGCAGAACATGACCGACAAGTTCGCCGAGGTCATGGCCGAGATCCCGCGCGTGCGCCAGGCGCTGGGATGGATCCCGCTCGTCACGCCGACCTCGCAGATCGTCGGCACCCAGGCCATGATGAACGTGAAGTTCGGACGCTGGAAGACCATCGCCCCCGCCGCCGCCGACATCGCGCTCAACAAATACGGCCGCCCGCCCGGTGTGGTGGATCCGGAGCTGCTCAAGCTCATCAAGGATCGCACCGGCCAGACCCCGATCGAGGGTCGCCCCGCCGACGCGCTCGCCCCGCGCATGCCCAAGCTCCGCGAGGAACTCGCCGCCAAGAACCTGCCCACCGACGACGAGGCCTGCGTGCTCCACGCCATGTTCCCTCAGGAGTTCGCCAAGCTCCACGCGCCCAAGCCCGCCACGCCGCCCGCGCCCGTCGAGGTCGCCGCCAAGCCCGCCGCGCCGGCCCCCGCTCCCGCCGTCGCGCCCGCCAAGGCCGCCGGCCCCGGCACGCGTTATCGCCTCACCATCGCCGGCCAGACCACCGAGGCCACCGTCGAGGAGGTCTGACCGCGCTCCACCTGATGCCCTCGTGGCGATCTCAAGCCCGGCCCAAAAGGCCGGGCTTTTCCTTTTCACGGTGCAAACCCGCCGGCCCCGCGTGTGAAGACCGTCCCGAACGCCCGCGTCCGCTTTTGTGATCGAAGCGCGGCCCGCGATGCGCGTAAGCCTTTGAGATGGAAAACTTCCTGCTCCCGCTGACCTCGACCGTGCCGATCCTGCTCTACGTCTTCGGCGCGCTCTACGCCTTGATCGTGGTGATCCTCACGCTCGCCGTTTTGCGCGACGCCAAGCTGCGCCAGATCACCAACAAAGGCACCTTCCTCGTCGGTCCTTGGAGCTGGGCCCTCGTCGTCCTCACCAGCGGCGGCTTCACCGGCGCCCTCGCGTATTGGGTCATCCACTACTCGTCGCTTCGCTACCAGCCCCGCGAGTAGGCCCGCACCGCTCCGCCCGAATACCCCGTTTCACCATGCTCGACCGCACCCAATACTTCGTCCGCGAACACGTGGACTTCCTCAAGCTCTCCGGAAAATACGACATCCTCGATCCGCAGACCAAGGCCAAGATCGGCGAGGCCGTGGAGGAAATCAGCGGCTGGGTGAAGTTCTTCCGACTCCTCATCGACAAGAAACTCATGCCGACCCGGTTCGTCGTTTACGAGACGCCCGACCCGCAAACGCGCCGGCGCCTCTTCTCCATCAGGCGCGGCGCCGCCTTTCTGCGTCCCAAGGTTCATGTCTTCGACGCCGCCGGAGCGCCGCTCGGCTACTTCCAGGCCAAGCTCTTCACCCTCGGCGGCGCCTTCCGCGTCTTCACCGCCGACGGCGCCGAGATCGCCTTGGTGAAAGGCGACTGGAAGGGATGGAACTTCAAGTTCCTCAGCGGCGACACCGAGCTCGGCGTGGTGACGAAGCAGTGGGCCGGTCTTGGCAAGGAACTCTTCACCACCGCCGACAACTACATGATCTCCATCCATGGCGCGAAAGGCGCGACCATGAGCACGCTGCTCCTCGCCGCCGGCCTCGCCGTCGACACGGTCTACAAGGAGAAGAACTGAGGAGGGAAACCACACCCTGGGCCCGGAGCCGCGTGACTCGCCGTGGAAAACGGCGCACCCGGTCTCCGCGCGGGCTCGGTAAACCCGAACGCACCGAACACGCTCGCTCGCGCCAAACCGATTCTTAACCGGGTAATCCGCGCCAAGACGGACGCCGTCGTCGTAAACCAAAGTCGGGCCACGGAAACGAAGGGCATGGAGGACCAGGACCCGTTTGAATCAGGGCGCTGGCGCGACGGGGGCGATGAGGCTGATTGCCCCCGCGATGGACTCAGATCCTTTGACCGCGGGCGGAACGACAAAGAACCCGCGACCGATTTCCAACGCTTCCCCCGCGGCCTCCGGTGCCGGCCGCAGCGCACCGCCGAAGGACACCTTTCTGCCATCCGCGAGCGTGAAGCTGCCGGAAAACGCGCCGGTCTTCGCGATAACGCCGAGCGCGAATCGGCGGGGATTGGCGGCCGTCGCAGGCGACAAGGTTACCTTCCCGGCCCCCGTTATCGCCAAGGTATCAGGCAATCCGTCCGCCGAGCCGGCGAAATCGACTCCATCGACTTCAAATCGGAAAATTCCGGTCGTGGCATCCAATCCCAGTATGTCGGCCCACGCGAGGCCCGGGCTTGTCGCGGTCGCGGCTTTCGGCGCCGACCAAGGCGCGCATTGGCTTACGCATTCGAGATCGAAGCCCGGGCGGAAAGTGGCGTCGACCACGGCGCTTGGGGCGACGGCCTTGCGCCACACGCAGGCTCGGGCGCCAAGGGTCTTCAAATCCCACTCTCCGACGAAATAGCTGTTTGCACGGGTTCCGTAAGGGCGCCCGAAAACGCGGTAGGCGCCATCGGAGTCAGGCCGCAGCGGCGTCTTGAAGATTTTGCCATCCGGAAGATTCGCCGTCAGCGTGAACGCACCGCTAGCGGGCACCGTGAACACCGCGTGGCCAGCTCCGGCCGGCACGGCGCGAAGGTCGCCGCCTTTGATCGAAACAAAATCCGAGACCCAAGCGGTGCGAGATCCTGCCCAGGACACGGAACTCTTGGCGGCGGGGACATGGATTCGTCGGCCCGAGCCTTTGGCGATCAAGGTTTCGCCTTTCAGAAGGTTCAGTTGAACGTCATCGGCCGAAAGCCGTGTGATTTTCACGAAATAACCGTGGGCGGCCGCGATGCTTTGACCGACCGCGATCGGAGGCAGGCTCGCGGGTTGCGCGTCGTCCAGGAGCACAGAACCTTTTATCGAAACCGAGGCCCCCTCCCCCGCCCAGTTCACGATTCCGGTGAATCCCGGCCCCGTCGCGGATAGCGTGAGCTCGACTTTGCCGGCGAGCTTTCCATCCGATTCGGAAACGAGGAGCGATTCGTATGCGCCGCCGAAAGAGACGACTTCGATGGAGCCTGACGTGAGCTCGAAAGCGTAATTATCGTCGGAGCCTCCGCTCAGCGTGATCGGATAGCTGCCTGCTTTGCTGGTTTTCTTCGCCGTCGTCTTCGCCACGGGGATTCGATCCAGATCCTTGTCGGTATCGTCGCCCACCAGTCCGTTGTAGACGAGCGACAGGGGTGCGTTGTCCACGCCCACGAGGCGACGCTGATTTTTCGGCGCAACGGAGAGCGGCGCCTTGAGAATGGTCAGGGTTCCGGAGGCGCCGCCGGACACCAGCGAATCCACGACCGTCACGCTCACCGGATAGGAGCCGGCGTTGCGCGGAGCGGTTGGCGAACCGGCATAACTCACGGCGGCGATCGCACCGGCGGGGTCGATAGAGAAAGAGACGGGACGAGCGGCGTCCGCATAGGTTTGAGTGAGATCGCCCAAGGTCACCGTCGCCAAGCGCCGAACGGTGAATCCACGCTCGACCGGCTCCGCCGGATCGAAATCGGCTCCGCCCGGTTGCACCGCTCGCACGGTGATCAATCCGGGCCCGCCGGGCGTCAGGGTCGCGCCGGACAAGCTGGCCGGTCCGGAAACCAGGGTAAACTCGACGAGGCGACCGGAACTGGCATTCGCGACCAGGCTGATCGGCGCGTAGCCGGCGACGTCGCGCAAGGGCGGAAAGTCGATGGTTTGGGCCCGAGGGTCGTAGGCCTCGATGGTGATCGTGGCCTCTCTGATCTCGCCCAAGGCCGCGCCACCCAGAACGGGCTCGCCAAGCCTCACGGTGAACGTCTCGCCGTCGTCCGCGACCTCATCCCTCGGGAGCTGAATCCCGATGACACGCTCCGAAGCGTCGCCGTCCTCCCAGGTGAGCGTGCCGGCCGCGAGAGTGTAATCGTCGCCGGACGTCGCGGTGTCGGCGGCGTTGGCCCGCGCCGCGGCATAGGCGACGGTGACGGCGCCGAGAGACCCATTCGTCCGCCTGACGGTGAGCGTAACGGTATTTCCTTCGCGACCCGCATAAGCATCGGAGGAAAATCCAATGGCGCCCGGGGCGCCGGCCAGGCCTGGCACAAAACGCCAGATCGGACGTTGCCGGGCGGAGCCTTGAAAAAAGGCGGGGTCACCCGCCAGCAACGCCTTCCCGTCCGGCAGGATCGCGAGATCCATCACCCTGCCGGCGAGGCCGCCCGCCTCGGCGAAACTCGCATCCGGCGCCCCGTCCGGATTCAAGAGCGCGCAACGCGAACAGGACGTGGCGTCCACGCCCGTGAAATTTCCGCCCACAAGAACGCGATTTCCGGGCAGAACACGCAACGCGGTGACGAGGCGTTGCTCCACGGGCATGGTGGCGGGAAATGAAAACGCGGGGGCGAAGGTCGGGTCGACCGCACCGGTGGCGGAAAGCCGGGCGAGGAATTGACGCGGCTTTCCGCCGAGACCTCCGAAACCCGTGAAAGATCCGGCGACCAAAATCCGCCCGTCGGGCTGCAAGGCCAGGCGAAAGACCGACGTGAGGGTGTTGGTGGCGCTCGCCGTGTGCGAACCATGACCGACGTCGAACGATGCATCGCGGGAGCCGTTCGCGTTCAGGCGAGCGACACCGGATTTGAAGCCGACACCCGGCATCCCTGAATAGGAAAGCCCTCCGCCGACGAGAACCTTGCCGTCCGGTTGCAACGCGATCGTGCGCAAGATCGTCGCAGAGAAACCGGGATTCGCGAAACTGGTGTCCACCGCGCCGTCCGGCATCAGACGCACGAGCCTGTTTCGGGCGACGCTTCCAAATTTGGTGAAGGCTCCGGCGATGAGAATCCGGCCGTCGGGCTGCAGCACGATGTCGTGGATATCCTCGTCCGCGCCCGCGCCGGGCTTGAATGACCGATCCATGGATCCATCGGGGAAGAGCCGGACGATGCGTCCCGCCGGCGAGCCTGCGAACGTGGTGAAGTCGCCGATGACCAGAATGCGGCCGTTGGGCTGAAGCGCGAAGCCGCGCACCTGGCCGTTGGCCCCGGCTCCGGCGGAGAAGTCGACGTCAAACGCGCCCGAGGCGGTGAATCGGGCGATCCGGCCCAATCCGCTCATCAGCGCCCCGGCGGAGTCTTGAATCTGGGTGAAGTTGCCGCCGACCAGAACGCCCCCGTCGGGCATCGGAAGCATGCGGTTGACGGTGCTTCCGATGAAGTCCGCGAGGAAGGTGTCGTCATTGGCGCCGGATTCCACGATGGCCACGGCGGCGGCGGCGGCCCCCACCCGGACGCCTCCGTCGACGGCGCCGAGGATCACGCGGAAAGACTCGGATCGCTCCACCTCGCCATCCGGCGCCAGCACGACGGAGACGGTCTTGTCCGCCATGTCACCGTCACCCCATGAGACCACTCCGGAAGCCGCGGAATAATCGCTTCCGGCCTTGGCGGTGCCATCCTCGGTGCCGTAGGCGACGGAGATCGGGCCTGCGGACGAGCCGCTGCGGCGCAAAACCAGGGTCACCGCCCCGCCCTGCTCGGATGCGAGCACGGATGAAGACACCCATTGAACGCGTCTCCCGATCGAGACCTCGATATCGATCCACTCGTCGGCTCCCTCGCCCCCCTGCGCGACCGGCTTAAGCGTGATGGCGGCGGCGCCATCGTTGAAAGTCGTCCCGATCGCGAGAGCCGAGTCGCGGGGATCGGAACCCGGGGTGGCAAGATCCAGCAGATCGCAAGGACGGTTCGAATTGTAGCCCCAGACCACATTAGCCCCGCCATCGAGGGACACGTTGGACGTGTCGCGCCGGTAGCCGATCCAGTAGTCGCGTGTCGGATCGCGAACGATCTTCAGCGCACGGGGAAGGCCGAGATCCGCGCCCGCCGCGTCGATGCGATGCACGCGATAGACGCCGTCCTTGCCGGCGACCGTCAACGAGGCATCGGGTATCCACTGAAGCAGCGATTTGTTCCATGGGCCGAAATCCTCCGTGGCGGAGAAATCCTCGCCGCCGCCCATGAGATCGAAGGGGTCTCCGTATTCCAAGGATCGGCCGCCTTCGGACACGGGATTGCCGTCCGAGACTTTCCAGAGATTGGCGTGGCGTAATCCGTAGGTGTGCCCGAGCTCGTGCGCCACGACTCGAAACGAATAGGCGCCGTTCACCCAGAAGTTTGGTCCGATGACCGTCGCGAGGCCGCCGTAGGTGATCTTGGATTTCGCGCCGGTCGATCCGTCGACCAAGTCGGTTAGGCTGGAGAAAACCACGCCCACCCGATCATAAGCGGAAATGTCGTAGCCGACCTTTTCCGCGGCGGCACGCGCGTCGTCGTGCAGTTTCGCGCTTTCTCCCGTCACCGCGTAGTCCACCGCGTTTCGCGGCAAGCGCAGCACCGGCGTGACGTCGGGCGAGTCGCCATCGGACGCCGGCCGAATGGTGATCGATGTCCCCCCAAAGCTCGACGCCAGGTAAAAGTCGCCCACCCCGCCCGCCTCCGTGAAAAGCTCGACCGCTCGCGCCTCGGTGAGCGCCCCGCCCTCGGACTGAGGGGCGCCGGGCTTGTCGGCGAAGTCCACGCGGATGATGAGCACCTTCTTCTGGCCGTGAGTCCACGCCGTCGTCGGTCGCCCGACCACGGTGCTGGAGCCGGGCCGATTGTCCGCCTCCGTCAGATCGGTTTCGGCCGCCTCGAGTAGCGCGGCGTCGGTCAGGAAATGATCCCGCGTGGGAGCCGCGCCGATGGCCCCGGCGTATTCGTAGAGCACGCTCCCCGGAGGCGGCGCGCCCGCCGCGGCGGAGCAGGTGGCGCAGGTGGAGAGTTGCGGCGTCGAGACGGCCACGGCCTCTCCGGGCTCGAGCAGGCGCACGGGGGATTCGGATACGGCCAAAAGACGGTCGACCGCGATCCCGCTCAGCGCCGCGGACGCGATCGTCGCCTGCATGGAGCGCCGACCATAGACATAGGCGCGATATTCCGCTCCCTCGATGAGCGCCGAATAATAGGTCGCCTCCCCGGGGATCGCGCGGCCCGGAGCCGGCGTGATCGCGTTCAGCGCCAATTCGCCACGAGCGGAAACACGACGCTCGAGCAGGGTGTCCACGGATTTCGGCAGCGCGGAACGCAGCGCGGCCGGCGCGGCGGAAGCCAGGGCGGCCTCGGGATCCTCGACGATCAAACGCGCCAACGCCGCGCGCCGGACGGCGGCGAGTCGCAGTCCCTCGGCCTCCAACGCCGTCCTCGCGGCTCCGGGCGGAGTCGCCAGATAACGCTCCGTCCACCGCCGGAAGGAGACGTGCTCGTCGCGCGTGTCGCTGGACCAACGCGAAGCGATGACCCGGCGAGAAGGCGCCGCGTCGAAGTGCGCCACCGCGGGAGACTCAGCGCCCCGCGCATCATCCGGCGCGGCGACACCGGCGGACCGCGAAACCACCCTGTCCGTGCCGTCGGATGTCGACGCCGCCCGCGTGGTCGTGTCGAGGAGGCGTCCCGATATTAAAATCAGCGAGAAACCGATGCCCAGAACCAGAAAAAGAAGCGGGAGACGGCGCATGTGATTACGCCGTAAAATCCCCGCAAGTCGACGACGACGCAAGTAGAGGCCTTCCTAATAATAATCATTAGCCAATAGGCCCGAACGGAGGTGGCGCGAGCGATTACGGTGCGGTATTCGGCCCGATGGTTCGGACCGCGAAATGCTGGAACAATATCTTCCGACATTCGCCGGAGCCACCATCCCGTGGTGCTCCATCCCTCGCCAACCGATGATGAAAAATCCAGCGCCCGCCCTCGGTCGCCGAACCCGCCGCGACTCCCCCGCCCCTCGACGCCACCCGGCTTCGACGCATCTGAGCCACACGGAGGGAAAAGCGGGGCGTCCAAAACAACGCCCGTCGGCTCCGGATGCCGCGGGAGGATGGGCCGGGCGGGTCGACTCCCTCACCACGTTGCTCGACGACCTCGTCCGTCCCGGCAAGGCCGCGGAACGCATGAGCGGCAGCGTGGGCGTGGAATCCGCGAACGACGCGGGAGCCGATTCCGGGTGGATCTGCGCGGCATCGAGACGTGAACCGGGGCCGCTCCGCGGCTTACGCTTCCGATTCGGTCCACTTCATCAGCGTGGTCGAAATCGGCGGAAGCGTGAGCTGGATGCTGTAGTCGAAGCCGTCCCAAGGAACGTTCTCGGCCCCGACCCCGCCACCGTTGCCCGCGCCCGAACCGCCGTAATAGTGGCTGTCGGTGTTGATCAGTTCGCGCCACCATCCCAGGCGGGGCACGCCCACCCGATATCCCTCGCGTTTCACGGGCGTGTAGTTGCCCACCGCCGCGATAAAGGTGCGCCGGGAGGAATCCTGGCGCAGGTAGCTGACCACGCTGTTTTCCGAGTCGGTGCAGTTGATCCAGCGAAAGTTTCGGCCGTCGAGGTCGTTTTGCCCCAGCACGGGCTCGCTCGTGTAGAGGCGATTCAGGTCGCGCACGAGAAGACGGATGCCCTCGTGGTCGAGATACTGGAGAAGATGCCAGTCCAGGGCTCCCGCGTAGGCCCATTCGCGGGATTGGCCGAACTCGCCGCCCATGAAGAGCAGCTTTTTCCCGGGCCAGGCCCACATGTGGGCGTAAAGCGAACGCAGATGCGCGGCGCGTTCGCGGATCTCGAGCGCCGGCATCTTCATCAGCATCGAGCCCTTCCCATGCACCACCTCGTCATGGCTGAAGACGGTGATGAATTTCTCCGACCACTGGTAGAGCGCGCCGAACGTGAAATCGTTGATGTGCCAGCGGCGGTGGACGGACTCCTTCTGGAAGAACTTCAGGGTGTCGTGCATCCAGCCCATGTTCCACTTGAAGTCGAAGCCGACGCCGCCCTCCGACACGGGCTTGGAAATGCCGGCGAAGGCCGTGCTCTCCTCGGCGATCGTGAGCACGCCCGGGTAGTAATGGTGGACCAGACGGTTGGTCTCGCGAAGGAAAGCGATGGCCTCGAGGTTTTCACGGCCGCCGTGGCGGTTGGGGATCCACTCGCCCTCCTTGCGGGAGTAGTCGAGGTAAAGCATGGAGGCGACGGCGTCGACGCGCAGGCCGTCGAGGTGATAACGGTCCAGCCAGGCGAGCGCGTTGGCGACGAGGAAGCAGCGCACCTCGTGACGGCCGTAGTTGAAGATCAAGGTGCCCCAATCCATGTGCGCGCCCTGCCGCGGATCGCTGTGCTCGTAAAGATGGGTGCCGTCGAATTCCGCGAGCGCGAAGGCGTCGCGCGGAAAGTGCGCCGGCACCCAGTCGAGGATCACCCCGAGGCCGCGCTGGTGGAGATGGTCGACAAACCACGCGAAATCGTCCGGCGAGCCAAAGCGGTGGGTCGGCGCGAAAAAGCCGGTGACCTGATAGCCCCAGGAGCCATCGAAGGGGTGTTCCGCGACCGGCATGATCTCGATGTGCGTGAATCCGAGATCGAGGCAGTAATCGGCGAGCGCCGGAGCGAGTTCGCGGTAACTGAGCGGGCGGTTCCCGTCCTCGAGCTTGCGCTTCCAGGAGCCGAGATGGACCTCGTAGATCGAGATCGGACGATCGGCCTTGGCGGCGTCGGCCTTGCGGCGCTCCATCCACGCGGAGTCGCTCCAGACGTGTTTGCGCACATTGTGAACGATGGCTGCGTTGCCGGGGGGCGCCTCGAACGCGGTGCCGTAGGGATCGGTTTTCAGGATGACGTGGCCGCCCTGGGTGCGGAGCTCGAACTTGTAGAGCTCCCCTTCGCCGAGGCCGGGGATGAAAAGCTCCCATACGCCGGATCCGCCGAGCGGACGCATCGGGAAATAGCGCCCGTCCCAGGCGTTGAAATTGCCGACCACGGAGACGCGCGCGGCGCTCGGGGCCCAGACGGCGAAGGCCACGCCGGCGACACCGTCGATCACGCGCACATGCGCGCCGAGTTTTTCATAGGCGCGGTGCTCGTTGCCTTCGTTGAAAAGATAGAGGTCCTGGTCGCCGAGCGTGGGGAGAAAGCGATACGGATCGTGAAACTGCCGCATCTCGCCGTTCGGACGCGTGACGCGAAGCTGGTAGGCGAAAAACGTCTTTCTCTTGGGGATTACGACCTCGAACAGGCCCGCCTCGGAAAGTCGCTCCATCGGGTGGAGTTTCTCGGCGGAGGCGCTCGCGCCGGCTCCTTTCTTGGCGGGGCCGTCCAGCTCGACGACCGAACAGGTCACCGCGTCACGAAGAAAGGCCCGCACCAGCAGCCCGCCCTTCGCTTTGTGCATGCCGAGGAGCGAGTGAGGCTCGGCGCAGGTGGCTTGGGTGAAGGACGCGAGTTCGGCGGCGGTGAGAAGCATGTGGTGGCCCGTGGAAGTAAGCGGTAGACTATGCGCGAGAAGCGCGATGACGAGGCGGCATTTTTCCTAAACGGCCACCGGTGGGGGGGGCCGCGGACATGGGAAACGCATTTCCCGTGCCCGGCGCGAAAAACGGCGCGATCAGCCGGTGTTCTTCAACCCGCCCGAGATGCCGTTGATCGTCAGCTCGACCACTCGGCGCGTGGCCTCCTCCTCGTGTTTGTCGAGTCCGCCGGCGCGCAGACGGCGGAGCATCTCGACTTGGAGGTAGTTGAGCGGATCGATGTAGGGATTGCGCAGTTCGACCGACTTTTTCAGCACCGGCTCCTTGGCGAGCAGCTTGCGCTGGCCGGTGACGGCGAGGATCGCCTCCTCGGTGAGCGCGAACTCGGCCTCGAGCGCGACCAGGATCTTGGCGCGGACACGGGCGTCGTCGACGAGCGAGGCATAAAGACGGGCGATACCCATGTCGGCCTTGGAGAGCGTGAGCTGGGCGTTGTCGATCAGGGTCTGGAAGAAGGGCCAGCCGGCGTGCATCGCGCGCAACAAATCGCGTCCCGCACGTCCTCGCTTCATGATCGGGGCGAGCGCGGATCCGAGGCCATACCAGCCGGGGAAATTGAAGCGGGACTGCATCCAGGAGAACACCCAGGGAATCGCGCGAAGATCGGCGACGCTCTGCGTGGCGCGCCGGAAGGTCGGGCGGGAGCCGAACTTCAGGTTGCTGATCTCGTCGATCGGCGTGGCCTGTTTCCAAAACGCGATGAACTCCGGATCGTCGTGGACGAGTTTTTTGTAGGCGTCGAAGCCGTCGCGGCTCATCTGCTCCATCGCCTCGCTCCACTCCGATTTCACCGGAGCGGGGTTCTCGGCCGCATGGATGCCGAGCATGACGCCGTAGGTCATCTGCTCGAGGATGCGGTGGGCCAGTTCGGGGTCGTGGTAGCGGGTGGAGAGCACTTCGCCCTGCTCGGTGACGCGAATACCGCCGTCGCGCAGGGCGATCGGCTGGGCGAGGATCGCCTTGGCGGCGGGGCCGCCTCCACGGGCGATGGAGCCGCCGCGACCGTGGAAAAGCGTGACGCGCACCTGGTGCTCCCTGCATACGCGGGCGATCTCGTCCTGCGCCTTGTAGAGCGCCCAGTTGGCGGTGAGATAGCCGCAGTCTTTGTTGGAGTCGGAATAGCCCAGCATGACATGCTGATGCCCCTGCCAGGCGGTCAGGATCGGCGAGTAGGCGGGATGGGAGAACAGCTCCGCCAGCACTCGCGGCGCGTTGCTCAGATCCTCCAAGGTTTCAAAAAGGGGCGAGATGGGCAGCTCGACCGCCGCCAGGCGCATCAGATAGGCGACTTCCAGCAGATCGGACACGTCGGTCGTCATGCTGATGATGTAGATGCCCAGGCAATCCGGCCCCAGTCGCTCGCGGGCCCGTCCGGCCAGGACAAGCGGCTCCACCACGTGACGAGTGGACGAGGAAAGCTCGGAGATGGCGGAGGCGGAAAGCGGTTTGGCCTTGGCGAGCGCGGCGGCGAGGACCTCGCGGCGCTCCGACTCGGGCAGCTTCGGGTAGTCCGAGCGTCCGAGCAGTTCCGCGACCGCCGCCTCGTGGGGCGCCGAGTGCTGGCGGATGTCGAGCCTCGCGGTGTGCAGACCGAACACATCCAGCCTCGTGAGGTTTTCGCGCAGTTCGCCGTCGACCAGGATGGCCCCGCGTCCGGCGGAAAGGCTGCGAGCGAGGCAGTCCAGGATCTCGCGGGCGTCGGAGGCGTGGAAGGCGGGCTCCGCATCGCTGGGCGCGGCCAAGGTCCGGTCGGCGTCGGCGCAGGCGTGCTGGACGCGCTCGCGCAGGCCCGCAAGCACAAGGCGGTAGGTCTCGTGCGGGTAGCGCTTCATCAGGGCTTCCACGCGAGCGGACAGATGGCGATTTTCGCGAAGCAGCTTCTTCAGCTCCGGCGTGAGCGCCTCGCGTCGATCGGAGACGGTGAGGGTGCGGCCGAGCTCGCGGACCTGAGCGAGCAGCTTCTCAAGCGCGAGCGAGCGGTGCAGCCCGAGCACGTCCGCGGTGACGGCCGCGGTGACATTCGGATTCCCGTCGCGATCGCCGCCGATCCAAGAGCCGAAGGTCAGCCAGCGCGCGGGCGCCTTCACGGTCGGGTAATGCCTCGCCAACGCGCGTTCCATGTCGGCGTGGAGACGGGGCAGCACGTCGAAAAGCGTGGTGTCGAAATACCACATGCCGGTGCGGGCCTCGTCGGTGACGGTAGGGCGCTCGACGCGACTGCGGTCTGTCAGCCAAAGGGAGGCGATCTCGCGCTCGACCGCGGCGGGGTCGCCGAGCTGACCGGGCTCCTGGCCCTTGTCGAGCAGGAGCAACTGGGCCAGGCGTCGCAGCTTCGTGAGAAGGGTTCGTCGCTTCGATTCGGTCGGATGCGCGGTGAACACCAGCTCGATCGCGATGCGGTCGACGAGGCGCTGCATCGCCTCCGGGGCGACGCCGCGGGACTTGAGTTCCGCGACCGCCGACTCGATCGACTCGCGCAACGTGGGACCTTCGGAGCGAAGGAGCGCGGCGCGGCGCCGGCGCAGAAGTTGAATGCGGAAGTTCTCCTCGGCGAGGTTCACTAGCTCGAAGTAGAGCGTGAAGGCCATCGCCTGGTTGAAGGCCTCGGCCGGCTTGAGCGCCGCGACGGCGGAGGTGAACTCTTTTTGCGCGTCGACGTCGCCGGCGCGCACCGTCTTGGCGAGGCCTCGCAGGCGCTCCACCGTCGCGAGCGTTTCCGGCCCCTCGAGGCGGGTGATCACCCGGCCGAGCGCCGAGCCGAGCGAACGCACCTCGGCGCGTAGCAAGGCGAGTTCGTTGATAGCGGTGGATTTGGAGGACGCGGCTGGTCGAGCCATGAGATGGGATGAAGGAATGCCGGAAGGCGGGCGCACCTTGGCCCGCGGGATGCGGCCCGCAAAGCGAAAAGTAGGCCAAATCGCGCGCCGCCCCACGCGCTTTCGCGGCCGGGCCGACCGACTCGACTGGGCTTGCCTGCCCCGCCTCCCGCGCTTTGCTCGGCGCTCTGTGACCCTCCGCTTCGCCCCCCTCGTCGCCACGCTTCTGCTCGCCTTCGCCCGCCTCGACGCCGCCGAGGCTTTGGTTCCGCAGATCACCTCGCAAGAACCCGCCCGCATCAACGAGCGCGAGTCCGTGTTCTCCGGCGAGGCCCGGCTGGCCTACAAGGACGTCGTCCTCTACGCGGACGAGATCGTCTACCGCAACGCGGACCACGTCGCCGTCGCCCGGGGCAACGTGATCTTGATCCGCGGCGCGATGCGTCTCGTCGCCGAGGAGCTCACCTACGACGTGAACACCCAGACCTACTCGGTCGGGCGATTCCGGGTCGGACAAGGGCAACTCCTGGCCGAGGGCGAAAAGGCCGAGGGCTCGTCCGACAAACTCTCCGTCAGCGAGGCCACCGTCCACTACGGGGAACCGGAGCCAATCAACCCGGTCTTGCGCGCAGAAAAGCTCACCTACCAAGAAGCGCCGGACAAGAAGGACTCCACGGTGCGTGTCGAAGGCGCACGACTCGGCGTCGGCCCCGTAAACGTGCTCCCGCTGCCCTCCCTTTCGGAGAGCCCGCGCAATCCCTCCATCACCAGCCTGGACGCGAAGGTCGGCTACAGCGGCAACTTGGGCGGCGAACTCAGCGTCGCCGCGACCACCGCCGCCACGCAGAACCTGCAAGTCGGGGGCGATGTCGGCATTTTCACGAAACGAGGCGTCTTGGCCGGGCCCGTGGCCAAATACGACTCGATCGCCGCCGACGGCCTCGGCGCGGAGGGACGTTTCCGTTCCGGCTACATCCAGGATCAGGGCGACACCGATCTCGACGTTTTGCGCAAACCGATCCGCGACGAGCGCGGATATGTCGAGTGGGTCCATCAGCAGCGCCTCGAGAACGATCTCAGCCTGTCGGGTCAGCTGAATTACTGGTCCGACTCCTATGTCACCCGTGACTTTCGTCCGGACAGCTACCGTCACGTCCAAACCCCCGACACTTGGTTCGAGGCGCAAAAGCTCGGCGAGAACCATGTCGTCTCCCTGTTCACGCGCGTCCAGGTAAACGACTACTCGCTGATTCAGGAACGCCTTCCCGAACTCCGCTTCGACGGCCTGCCCGTCGAGGTCGGCGCCGGCATCTACCACCGCATGAACGCCTCGGTCGCCGTGCTCCGCCAAGACACGCCGACTCCCCTGCCCTCCGCCGGCACCGAACACAGCAAACGCGTCGATCTCTACTACGGCGCCATGCGCCCCTTCTCGCCCCGCGAGTGGTTTTCCATCACGCCCGTCGCCGGGGCGCGCGTCACCCATTATGGAGACACGCCCGTCGGCTCGACGCGCGGCCACTATACCCGCGTCCTCGGCGAAGCCGGATTCGACAGCGAGCTGCTCACCTCCAGCGGCACCTGGAATTACCAGAACAAACGCTGGGAGATCGACGGCCTCCGCCACCTCGTCACGCCCTCGATCGGCTACCGCTTAAGCCCGTCCGCCGACGTCGGACGCGGCTCCATCCCCGCCATCGACGACGATCCGTTCAACACCTACCTGCGTCCCCTCGGCCTCGCGAATCGCCGCGACATCGATCGCCTGCCCGCGCTCAACACCTTCCGCTTCGGCGTGGACCAGAAGCTGCAGACCCGCGACAAGACCTACGGTTCGCGCGACCTGGCCCAGCTCAACCTCGCCATCGACCAGCACATCGACGCGGAGGCCGCCTCGACCCAGGGGACGACGCGCAACGCGAGCGACCTTCACAGCTTCCTCGCCCTCAATCCCGCCTCGTGGCTGCGCTACGATCTCTACAGCCGCACCACGGTGCAGACCGGCGAGCTCCAGGAGCTCAACACCGGCCTCACCCTTCGCGATTCCGACGTGTGGAACCTTCGCGTCGGCGCGCACTACCTCGAGGACCTCAATTCCGCCCGCCGTATCCAGGAATACACCACGACCTACGGGCTTCGCCTCAACGAGATCTACTCCCTGATCGCGCGCGTCCGTTTCGATTCGCGCACCGGCGATCTCACCGAGCAAGGCGTCACCTTCAGCCAGCGCCTCTCGCGCTTCTGGACCGCGCATTACGACTTCTACACCTACGACGGCCCCCGCCGGGAGGACGACTACGGCGTGAGCGTCAGCCTCGAGACCCAGGGGCTCTGAGCTCGTCGCGCGCGGCCCGGGGCCTCGCGCGCCCCTCCCCTTCATGAGCATCGCCTCAAACCAGCTCCGCATCGCGCGCGAGCTCTGGTCCCGCCTGCAACCCGTCGACCGCGCCGTCCCCACGCGCCTGCAAAGCCTGCTCTCCGATCGTCGCTTCGGCTCGCGCGACCGTCGGCTCTACCGGGAGCTTCTGTTCACCGCGCTCCGGCAGGCTCGCGTGCTTTCCTCGCTCGCCCCCGACGACGAGGCGGGCTGGGCCGCCCGCGTGGCGGTAGGATGCGCCCCCACGCGCGAGACCGAGGCGTTCCGTCTGGCCCACGCCGCGAGCGGGGCGCACGAGGTCGCGCCGCTCGATCTCGTTCCGGAGTGGTTCGCCGCCGAATGCGACGTCGGTCTCTCGCCCGGTGCCGCGGCCGCCGCCCTGCTCTCCCGGGCGCCCGTCTGGGTGCGACTGCAATCGGACGACGCCGCGGAAGCGGAGGCGGAGTGGGCGGCCCGGTGCTGGGTGGCCGGGGCGCATCCGCCGATGCCGGAGGCGCGCAGGCTTCCGGCCGAGACCAACGTCTCCGCCTGCACTTCGTATCAGGCCGGCCACTACGAAGTCCAGGACCTGGGCTCGCAGGCGATCCTCGCCTCGCTTGGACTTCCCGGGGCCTCGCCCGGCCCCCGCTGGCTCGACGCCTGCGCCGGAGCGGGCGGAAAGACGCTTCAACTCGCGCGTCTGCTTGGCCGCGAGGCGCGCATCGACGCCACGGACGTCCGCCCCGCCGCCCTCGCCGAACTGCGGGCGCGCGCCGAGCGCGCCGGTCTGGCCTCGCGCATACGCACCCTCTCCGGCCCCGCCGCTTCCTTATACGACGGCGTGCTCGTCGACGCCCCCTGCTCGGGCAGCGGCACCTGGCGGCGGGCGCCTCATTTGATGGCCTGCACCGCCGCCGCCGATCTCGCCGCCGCGGCCCGGCTCCAATCGGCGATCCTTCGCGAGGCCGCCGCGCGGGTGCGCCCAGGCGGTCTGCTCGTTTACGCGACCTGCTCGATCGCGCGCACCGAAAACCGGAGCGTGGCGGAGCGGTTTCTCGCCGGCGAGACCGGCGCCGCCTTTACGGCCGAGCCGATCCCCCATGATTTTGGATTTCCCCGCGTGGGCGCGGGCCTGGCCATCGCTCCCGGAGTTCACGACAACGACGGGTTTTACGTCGTGGTTTTTCGGCGGAAAAAGTGAGCGGAAGAAAAGATTCTTAAAATCGCTAAAAAACCGCTTGCATTCGGTTCATACAAACGCCTTTTTCGCCGTCCTGTTTCGCACAGGGGCTCTTAGCTCAGTTGGTAGAGCGCCTCAATGGCATTGAGGAGGTCAGCAGTTCGAACCTGCTAGGGTCCACCACTTTAAACCCCGCCGAAAAACGGCGGGGTTTTTGTTTTTCAGCGCCAACGCGCGTTGTCGGGGATGCTCTCGACCCGTCCAGAGCATCCCAGGCCGACGCAAGTCAGCCGGCCTACTTCTCTTTCATCACAAACACGCCGTTCCAATCCGGGCCCGGCGGATGGGCGCGCAGCTCTTCGATCAGCTTGAGGTAGACCAGCGAGGGATTGGCCGTGATGCCCGAAGCCGGATCCGGTTGATTCGGTTCAAGCGCCGCGCTCGCGCGAAAATGGGCGGCGGCTCCGTCCCAGTCCTGGCCATAGTAGCTCGCAAGCCCCTGCTCGAAGCGCTTGATCGCCTCTCGCGTGTGATCCGAAACGTCCTCCTTTAGTCCGACCAGTTCATGGATGGGAACCGGCGCGCTGCGGCCCTTCACCACGATGCGACCCAGCGCTCGAAACACGATCCGTCCCTCCGGGTCCGCCGCCTCGCAAGCGACCCGCGTCGGATCGGCGCACATCGTATATACGCCCCAGGCCTTCGCGCCCGACTCCATGCGCGCCGCGAGATTCACCGTGTCTCCCATCATCGTGTAGCTGAATCGCGAGGCGCTGCCCATGTTGCCCACGACCGCCCGCCCGGAATTCAATCCGATGCGCGTGCGAAGACGCAGCACGATGTCCGGCCAGTTTTTCTGCGGCTCATGCCGCCATTTTTCGCGCAATTCATCGCAACGACGCTGAACCCGCAACGCGGTCACGCAGGCCTGCATGGGGTGGTTGGGCAAGGCCAGCGGAGCGCCGAACATCGCCACGACCGCGTCGCCGATGTATTTGTCCAAGGTGCCGCCTTCGGACTGCACGATGTCGGTGCAGGCGGTCAGGTATTCGTTCATCAGTTCGACGAGCTGGGTCGGCGAAAGCTTTTCCGAAAAACCGGAGAAGGACTCGACGTCGCTGAAGTAGGCGGTGATGTGCTCCTCGACTCCGCCCAATTTCGGCTCCTGGCCCGATTCCACCATCTCATTGACCACCGCCGGCGCGAGATAGGCGCCGAAAAGCCCCTTTATCCGGCTCTTCTGCTTCTGCGCGAGGACGAGTTGCGCCGCGCCGCCGATGAACGCGGAGCTGAACGCGGCGCCCAGCGGCTCCACCATGGGCAAAACCCAGTCCGCGATCTCGAAGGAAACGAAACAGAGGACGACGTAGCCCAGGAGGACGCAGGCGGCGACCACCCGGCGAAGCGCGATTCGTTTTCCCTCGCTCGCCAACGACAGTCCCACGACGAGCGCGGTCAGCCCGATCGTGATCACAGGCAGGGCCCAGGCGGGGGGAGTTTTAAGGAATCGGCCCGAGACGATGGTCTTCACCATGTTCCCATGCACTCCCACCTTAGGCACCGGAATACGATCAAAGGGCGTGGGCGCCAGATCCTGCAGCAGTTGGTCGACCGGGCCGATCAGCACGATCGCGTCCTTGAAATAGCCATCGGCGAAGAAAGCGCGCGCGGCCCTCGCCGTTTCGGCGTCGTCCGACTTGAGGTTCTGGAGCTCGAGAAACACGCGCGCGACGCTGATGCGGGGATTGTGCGTCGCGTCGGACCAGCGCGAGAACCAGTTGATGTCGACCATCTGTCCGCGCCTGAGCGGCAGCTGACGAACGATCCGCCCGTCCGTGTCGCGCAGCATCATCCGGTCCGAGTCCACTTGGACGGCGTCCTTCGGCAGCCCCCAATGCAGACGAGCCAGCTCGACAGACATGTGATAGATCGCCCCGTCTTCCTGCGGCGCGAAGACCGGAACCTGGCGGGTGTCTCCGTCCATCGCGTCGATGAGCCCGACCTGCGGCATCAGCTTCGCCTTGCCGATCTGGTAGTCGGGCAACTCCGGAGGCGGTCCCTTCCTTCCCGAGCTCACCAGCGGAAGCGATTCGTCGACCACCGTGCCGTCATCCAGTTCGTAGCGGCCGCGTCCGGCGTAGCTTGCGGCCAATACGAGAGGAGGGTTGGTGAACAAATAGCGGGCGAACTCGGCCTTGCCGCGCTGCACGACGTTCGCGTCCGCGATATTGGGCACGCCGGCCTCGGAAAACACCACGTCGATTCCGATCGCCTTCGCCCCGCCTTCCTGGATCAGGCCCGAGCACACGCGCGAAAAAATCGCCTGATTCCAGGGAAAATTGCCGAACATCTCCATCGCGGGGGAATCGATGTCCACGTAGACGACCCTCACCGGAGACTCGATCGGGCCGCGCACCCGGTATCGCGCGTCCACCGAAAGATTTTCCAGGGGACGCAGGACGCCCCATTGCGAAAGCAGCAGCCAGCACAGCGAAAGCGCGACCAGACTCAAATACAGCCAAAGCGTGGCGCGCAGGGAACGCAGGGGACGAAGCGAGGACACGCCACCCCGATGCACCAAGGCCGGTCCCCGCGCAACCTTCATTGGCCGTTGGACAAGCGGCTTGGCCCGCTCTTTCTTCGCTCCCCGCCGCATCGACCGTGTCCGACCATTCTTCCCCAGCAGCCCCCACCCCGACCCGCGCCAAGCACACGGGCGTTTGCCCCCCCGCGCGCGGCGCCGTGCTCGCGCGACTGCTCGCCCGCCATCCCGCCCCGGTCTGGCTGGTCGTGGCCGACACCCTAAAGGTCGCGGAGCAACTCGCCGAGGACACGGCGTTGTTCTACTCCGCCGCCGCTCCGGCCACCGCCAAATCCAAGGGCAAGGCCGCCGCGACGCCGGGACACTCGCTGGAGGCCTTGGTCTTTCCCGAAGCCCACACCGACGCGCGCGACATGGCCGAGGCCTTCTCGGCCTCCGCCGACCGGCAGGCCGTCCTCTCGCGACTGCGCGCCACCCGCCACATCGTCGCATCACCCGGCGGACACGCCCCGTTGGTCGTTTTCACCACGCCCGCCGCCCTCCTCCAACGCGTCCCCGCGCTCGAAGACTACGCCGCGAACGAGATCACGCTGGCCAAAGGCAACGCGCATCCGTTTCAGAAGCTCTTGGAGAAGCTTCGAGCCCTCGATTACGACGCGGAGGCGGTCTGCGAGGCCCCCGGCACCTATGCCGTGCGCGGAGGCATCATCGATCTTTACCCCGTAAACGCGGCGCAGCCCTACCGGCTGGATTTCTTCGGTGACGACCTCGAGGACATTCGCGAACTCGATCTCGTGACCCAGCGCTCCGGCGCCGCGATCGAGAAGCTGACGCTCGCCGCTTCGCCCCGCCTCGCCCTCGCGCCTTCGCTTTCCGGACTCGCCCCCTACCTCAGCCCCGGCGCCCGCTTGGTCTTGGTGGAGCCTTCGCTGCTCGACGAGACATTCAGCCTGCTCGCGCGCGAAAACTCCTCCGCGCCGACGCTTGCGCCGATCATGGCCCGCGTCGCCGCGCTGGACGGTCTCGCCGATCTCGACGAAGCCGCCGCCTTGTTCGACACCGATGCCGCCGTCCTCGGCGCGTCCGTCGAGGAGCACACCTGGGACACCGAAAGCCTGGCCCACCACCGCCGCTACCCCTCCGACGATCTGATCGCCCAGGAGCGCCTCGCCGCGGAGGAACAGGCGCGTCATGACTTTCTCTCCCTGCTCGCGCGCTGGCATGGCGAGGGGGCGGGCGTGGACATCGTAGTCCCGAAGGAGTCGGAGGAAAAGCGCATCCAGGAGATCCTCTCCGCGCATCCGGCGGCGAAGAAGCTCAAGCCCCGCTTTCTCCGCGGGCAGTTGAACGAGGGGTTCCGGCTTCGGCCGACCCGCGCCGACGCGCCCGCCCCCGAGTCCGCGCCCCCCGCCGTCCGCGTCGTCGTCACGGAGACCGAGTTGTTCGGGCGCCAGCGGACGAGGCGCGCCCAGACCGGCCGCCGCGCCGTCGTGCATCGCGCCCAGGTCGACCAGCTCCTCGACTTCGCCGACCTCGTGGAGGGCGACTTCGTCGTCCATCTCCAGCATGGCGTCGCGCTCTACCGCGGTATCACCAAGCTCGATACGCGCGACGGGCTTCGTGAGGTGATCTCCCTCGAGTTCGACGAAGGCGTCACCCTTCACGTCCCTCTTCCCGAGGCCCATCTGATCAGCCGCTACGTCGGTCTTTCCAAGGTCCGTCCGCAGCTCGGCAGGATCGGCTCCGACCGCTGGCAAAAGACGCGCGCCCAGGCCGAGCGCGCCACCCTCGATCTCGCCGCGGAACTGCTTCGCATCCAGGCCGCCCGCGACGCCCAACCGGGCTTCTCCTGCCCACCCGACAACGACTGGCAGCGTGAATTCGAGGGCGCCTTTCCCTTCGCCGAGACGCCGGACCAGCTCAAGGCCATCCAGGCGGCCAAAGCCGACATGGAGCGCCCGCGCCCGATGGACCGCCTCGTCTGCGGCGACGTCGGCTTTGGAAAGACCGAGGTCGCCATCCGCGCCGCGTTCAAGGCCGTCCAGTCGGGCAAGCAGGTCGCCATCCTCGTCCCCACCACCATCCTCGCGCAGCAGCACGCGAACACCTTTCGCGAGCGCATGGCCGGCTACCCGGTCGCCGTGGAGATGCTATCCCGCTTTCGCAGCCGGGCCGAGTCCGCGCGCATCATCGGCGCCACCGCGGCGGGACAGGTGGACATCCTCATCGGCACGCATCGGCTGCTCAACAAGGACATCCATTTCAAGGACCTCGGCCTGGTCGTGATCGACGAGGAGCAACGCTTCGGCGTGAAGCACAAGGAGCAGCTCAAGGCCCTGCGCGTCTCCGTCGACGTGCTCTCGATGTCGGCCACGCCGATCCCGCGCACCCTTTACATGGCGATGACCGGCGCGCGCGACATGAGCGTGATCGAGACGCCCCCGGTCGATCGGCACCCGATCCAGACCATCGTCAAGACCTACGACGAACAACTCGTGGTCGACGCGATCCGGCACGAGCTCCGCCGCGGCGGACAGGTGTTCTATCTGCACAATCGCGTGCAGACGATCGCGCTCGTCGCCGCCCGTCTGCGCGAGCTCATGCCCGACGTCGATATCGGCGTCGGCCACGGAAAGATGGACGAACACGAACTTGAGGAGGTCATGACCGACTTCGTCGCCGGCCGCCACCAGGTCCTCGTCTGCACCACGATCATCGAAACCGGCCTGGATATCCCGAACTGCAACACCATCATCATCGAGGGCGCGGACCGCTTCGGCCTTTCCCAGCTCTACCAGCTCCGGGGACGCGTGGGACGCTTCAAGCACCAGGCCTACGCCTATCTCCTGCTTCATCGGCATACCCGTCTGGTCGAAATCGCGCGCGAACGGCTCAACGCCCTGCGCACGCACAACCAGCTCGGCGCCGGCTTCCGCATCGCGATGCGGGATCTCGAGCTCCGCGGCGCCGGCAACCTTCTCGGCTCCCAGCAATCCGGACACATCGTCGGCGTGGGCTTCGAGCTTTACTGCCAGCTCCTCAGGCAATCCGTCGCGCGCCTGAAAGGCGACAGGCAGGCCGCCGCGATCCGCGCCGCGGTGAAGCTCGACTTCGTCTTCGTCGGCGAGGGAAGCCCCCCCGACAAAAACGCCCCGGCGTCCGCCTCTTCCGCCGGCAGCAGCTATCTCGCGATCAAGGACGCGGAGGACGCCGCCTCCGGCGCCGTCACCGTGGACCGGATACAAGCCCGCCTGCCCGTCGCCTACATCGGCGAAACCCGGCTGCGCCTCGATCTCTACCGCCGCCTCGCGCTCGCCGCCTCGCCGGCCGGGATAAAGGACATCGAGACGGAGCTCGTGGACCGCTTCGGCAAGTTCGGCGACGAAGTCCGGGCCCTGCTCCAGGTCACGGCCATCCGCGTCGCCGCCGAGCAAAAGGGCATCGTGAGCGTCGAGACCGACGGCTCGAAACTGAAACTCATCCGCGCCGGCGCCGGCCGCCGGGACGATTTCGTTCAGCTGGGCAACCGATTCCCGCGTCTCGTCGCGGCCAAGCCGCTCGCGCGCCTGAAGGAAATCCTCGTGTTCCTCGGAAACCTGCCTTCGCCCGGCTCCGCCTGATCCGGGAAGGCTATTTTTTCGCGGCGGCAGCCGGCTTGGGCGCCGGCTCGATGCGGCGGTGCGACTGCCCGCCGTCCTCGTTGAAGGTCACGATGGTGCCGCCCTCCAGCTGCTTCACCCATTGCATGCCGTTGTTCGCGAAATAGGCCTGCGCCGCCTCGGAACCGAGCGTGGCGCGCACCCTGTCGCGGGTTTCCTCCGCGAGCCGCCGCAGCCCCTCTCGCTTCTGATCCGGAGAGAGGGTTTTATCGTCCGCGATCCGGGTCGCCCGCTTCGGCACCTCGTCGCGCAAGGCGTAGACGCGATTCGGGGTGTCCGGCGGCAGCTGGAAGCGCTTGGTGGCGCCGCGGAGCTGCTGATACTCGTTGTCCTGCGCTCGCACGTAGTCCGCGTAACGCTCCGCGCCGAGCGCGTCGCGGATCTGCGCCCGCATCGCCTTTTCCGCGTCGTTGCGGACCTTCCATTCCTCCTGCGTGCGCGTCCTCCCCCCGGATTGATCCTGCTCGGTGAAGCGCTCGTCGAACTCCTTCTGCAGTTCGAAAATCGTGCGAAACTCCGCCTCCGTCGCGTCCATCTGCGTCATGCGCCAGCGCAGATTCTGGGCGGTTCGCGACTGTCTCATTTCATAGTCGGCGTATTCCGCGGGCGAAAGGAGCGAGGCGAGATCGCGCCGTTTTTCCTCCTCGATAAATTTCAACTTTTCCTGATCGGCGGGCAGCATGAAGCCGCGGGCCTCGCGGCGAAATTCGGTGGCCAGATCGCCGTAGTCCTGCTCCAGCCGCTGCAACTCCTCACGCTTTTCCGGCGGCAGGTAGCCGTATTGCCGGGCCAGCCAGGAGTTGCCGTCGGCCTCCCGCGGATCCTTGCCGAGCAGGCTTTCCAACTCCGCCTTCCGCTCGTCGCCCAGCTGGCGCGCCAACTCGCGTTGCTCGCGCGTCTGGCCGCGCTGCTCCTCGTCGTTTCTCCACCACGGACGATTCGGGTCGGTCGGCGGCTGAAGCGCCTTGAGCCGCGTCTCGTAGCGTTTCCAGACGCGGGCCGCGACGACCATGCGCACGCTGTCCTCGTCGAGCCCGACGGCGCGCAACTCGTCGCGCAGACGCGCTAGGTCGTCGCCGCGAATCGACTCCGCGATCACCGCGCCTTCGCCTCCGACGGGGACCTCCGGCCTCGCAAAACGTGGCGCTTCCCGGTCAGCCACCTCGTTTGTGGCGCCGGCGTAGCGAACCTCTTTGACGCGCCCGTCGCCCGACCGATGCACGACGACCAAGGCCGCGTTCGCCGCCAAAGACACGCCCAGCAATATCGGAAGGAGCTTCATGGGAAGGGGGATCACGCGCAGCGTTTGCGCGCGATCGCGCCGCGCCAGCCAGAAATTTTCGGAGCGACCTCGCCACCGCCGCATTGCCGCCTTCGATGGCCGGCGTTTTAGGCGGACCCGGGCGTCGCCCGCACCCGACGTTTCCCCCATTGACCCTCCCGCGGGGGCTCCTAGCTTGCACGAAATTTACTTTCGCCGCCGCAGCCGCCTCGTCTCGTCCTCATGCCCAAAGTCTTCCGTCGTATCGCCACCCGTCTCGCCCTGATCGGCGCCCTGAGCGCCCCCGCCTTCGCTCTGGCGCAGGCGGCCGCCCCCGCGGTCGATGACGGCCTCAACCTGCGTTTCGCCAACGGGATCGCCGCGGTGGTGGAGGAAAAGGTTATCACGGTGGACGACATCCGTCGCGAACTCGCCCCGATCCTCCCGCAGATCCGACGCGATTCCCGCAACCAGCAGGAGTTCTCTCAAAAGCTTGAGCGCGTGCAGGACGAGATCATCCGCAATCTCATCGACCGTTACCTGATCGTTAAGGACTTCCGGAAGGACGAGAAGCGAAAGATCCCCGAGAGCTACATCGACAACGCGATCCAGGAGCAGCTCGCCACGCAATTCGAAGGCGATCGCGCGCGCTTCCTCGCCTACCTGAAATCCCGCGGCTTCACGCTCCGCGACTACCGGAAGGAGATGGAGGAGGAAATCATCTACGGCTACATGCGCGGCCAGCAGCGCAAAAGCGCCAACGTCGTCAGCCCGGCGAAGGTCGAGGCCTACTACCAGACGAATCAGCAGAAATTTCACCAAGAGGAGCAGGTTCACCTCCGCCTCATTCAGCTGAGCCGCGGTGAACTCGGCGACGCGCAGCTCGTGGCCCAGGCCGAGGAGATCATCGCGAAGTTGCGCGCCGGGGCCAAATTCGAGGACTTGGCCAAGGAATACACCCAAGACGCACGCAAATCGAAGGGCGGCGACTGGGGCTGGCAAAAACGCGCGGATTTGAAACCCGAGTTCAGCGAGCCGCTCTTCGCGCTTCAACCCGGCCAGGTGAGCCAGCCCGTCATTCAAAAAGAAGGCGTCTATCTTCTTTACGCCGAGGCCCGTAAGGAGGCCGGCGTGCCGCCGATCGCCGACGTGCGCGAACAGATCGAGACCACGCTCGCCCAGCAAATGACGCGTGAGGCGCAGGAGAAGTGGCTCGAGCGCCTGCGCAAGGGCGCCTACGTCCGGCTCTACTGAGCCCTCGCTCCTTACCGTTTTTTCCCGGCCCGGTCCGCTTCGCGCGAACCGGGCCTTTTTGCGCCCTGCCCCCGACAACAAATGCGTAGCCCGAAGGCGCCTCCGGGACTATCTTCAGGAACCCTTACCGCAACGTCCGCGTCGCAAAGATACATCCCACTCAGCCATGTCCTTGCCCTTTCCCACGCTCAGCGCCGTCGAGGCAGCCCAGCTCATCTCCCATGGTGACACCGTCGCTTTCGGCGGCTTCACGCCCGCCGGCGCCCCCAAGGAGATCCCGACCGCGCTCGCCGAGTTCGCCAAACGCGAGCATGCCGCCGGCCGCGCTTTCCAAATCGGCGTGATCACCGGCGCCTCCACCGGACCGTCCCTGGACGGCGCGCTCGCGAAGGCCGAGGCCATCTCCTTCCGCACGCCCTACCAGTCCGATCCCGATCTGCGAAAGGCCATCAACGCCGGCCGCGTCCGCTTTTTCGATCTCCACCTCAGCCAGCTTCCGCAGCATGTCCGCACCGGGGCCCTCGGCGAGATCAACTGGGCAGTCCTCGAGGTCGCCGACGTCACGCCCGACGGCCGCGTCGTCCTGACCAGCGGCGTCGGCGCCGCCCCCACCTTCGCCCGTTGCGCCGACAAGATCATCCTCGAGCTCAACAAGCGCCACCCCGCAGCCCTTTGCGGCATCCACGATATCTACGAGCCGATCGACCCGCCCTACCGCCACGAGATCCCGCTCTATTCCGTGTCCGATCGCATCGGCCAGCCCTGGCTCCAGCTCGATCCGTCCAAGATCGTCGGCGTCGTCCACACGGACCGGGACGACGAGGTCGGCGGCTTCGCCGAACCCGACGCCATCACCACCAAAATCGGTGAAAACGTCGCCAACTTCCTCGCCGCCGAACTTCGCGCCGGCCGCATCCCGACCGAGTTCCTGCCCCTCCAGTCCGGCGTCGGCGACATCGCCAACGCCGTCCTCGGCGCCCTCGGCGCGCACCCCGAGATCCCCCGCTTCACCATGTATTCCGAGGTGCTGCAGGACGCCACCCTCGCGCTGCTCCGCCAGGGCAAGCTCAAGTTCGCCAGCGGCTGCTCCCTCACCCTCAGCCCGCCCGCCCTCAAGGCCCTCTACTCGGAGCTGCCCTCGCTGCGCGGCCGGATCGTCCTGCGCCCGCAGGAGATCAGCAACAACCCCGAGATCGTCCGCCGCCTCGGTATCATTTCGGTGAATACAGCCATCGAGGCCGACCTGCAGGGCAACATCAACAGCACGCACATCTTCGGCAAGACGATGATGAACGGCATCGGCGGCTCGGGCGACTTCACCCGCAACGCGCACCTTTCGATCTTCACCTGCCCCTCGCTCCAGAAGGGCGGCAAGATCAGCACGCTCGTCCCCCAGGTCACCCACGCCGACCACAGCGAGCACTCGGTCCAGGTGCTGGTCACGGAACATGGCGTGGCCGACCTGCGCCGCCTCGACCCGCGGCAGCGCGCCGAGGTCATCATCGAGAAATGCGCCCACCCGGATTTCCGCCCGGATCTCCGCCGCTACCTGGCGCTCGCGAAGGACGGCCACGAGCCCTTCGACCCCGAGCATGCCTTCGCCTTCCATCGCCAGTTCCTCAAGACCGGCGACATGCGCGGCGCTCTGACCCCGTCGGTTGACCCCGCCAAGCGCGAGGCCACACTGGCGGGATGAACCTGATGGAGTTTCTGGAGGGACTCAGCTACCTGGTGACCGTCATCGGTCTGCCGTTCGGCATCTGGGTCTATCTCCGGGACCAGAACAAGGAGCGCAAAAACGAGGAGGAGGAGGTCTACGTCCGTCTTTCGGACCAATACGCCGACTTCCTCCGGCTTGTTCTTAAAAACGCCGATCTTCAGCTCACCACGCGCAACGCTCCCGCGACCCAGCTGAGCGACGAGCAAAAGGAGCGCCGCATGGTGCTCTTCGAGATCCTCGTCGCCCTCTTCGAACGCGCCTACATCCTCGTTTACGAGGAGGACATGGACAAGGACGAGGCCCGCCTGTGGGCCTCCTGGGAGGACTACATGCGCGAGTGGTGCCGACGCGCGGATTTCCGCGAGGCGCTTCCCGCCCTCCTGAGCGGGGAGGATCCCGATTTCGCCGCCTACATCAGCCGACTCTCCGCCGAAGAAGACGCGAAACATCGCTGATTTCCCCGCTCGGAGGAAACGCGGCGGAGGTCGTCCGAAGGCAAGGCGCGGCGCCCTCCCTCCCCCTTTCGGACGAAGCTCCCGGGGCGCGCTCAGCGACCTCGCCGCAGGTGCAACAACTCGACCTTTGTCGTGCGCTTCGCGACCTCATCGTAGTCGACGATCGCGCCGGAGATGCGCACGTCGCCCTCCGCGACCTCGAATTTGCGCGGCATGCCGTCGAGAAACCGCTCCACCACCGGCTTCACCTCGCGGCCCAGCACCGAGGCGTAGGGCCCGGTCATGCCGACATCGCACATGAAGCCCGTCCCGTTCGGCAGCACGCTCGCGTCGGCCGTGGGCACGTGGGTATGGGTGCCGAGCACCGCCATGGCGCGACCGTCCAGATGCCAGCCCAGCGCGATTTTTTCGCTCGTGGCCTCCATGTGCGCCTCGACGAAAAACGCGTCCGCATCGGCCGCCAGACGGCGCATCATCTCGTCCGCGCAGAGGAAGGGGCACTCCGCCTTGAGCCCCATGTAGGTCCGGCCCAGCACGGTGAACACGGCCAGGCGCACGCCCTTCACGTTCACGACGACGTGGTCCGCGCCCGGACAGGCCCCGGGCAGATTGGCGGGGCGACAGACCTTGGGGAAATCATCGATCTCCGACTCCCAACCGCGCTGGTCCCAGACGTGGTCGCCCAAGGTGATCGCGTCGACGCCGCTCTGCAGGAGACCCTTCGCGATGCCGCCGTTGATCCCCGAACCCGCGGCCGCGTTTTCCCCGTTGGCGATGACGGCGTCCAGCTTGAGCTCCGAACGCAGCCGAGGGAGGCGCTCCATGAGCATTTCGCGACCGGGGCGCCCCACGATGTCACCGACGAACAGGATTCTTAACATTCGCGCACCGTGCGCCCGGCCTTTAGTCGCTCCAAGCCTTATTTGCCGGCACGCCGGCCGCGAGACCGCGCCGTTCAGCTCCGCCATAATCTCCAGCGCCGCGCCCGAGTGAAATCAGCGCGGGCCGCGGCCGCCAACGCGACGCCAAGACCTCCGGCACGATCAACGCGCGTGAATTTCGCGGAGGCACTCTGCGCGCGGTATTTTAGGCCGGCGGCCAACGAATCTTGGACCAGGGGAAGCGCGCCGCGATCGCCATCTGTTCGAGGATGGCCCTTGCCTATGCCATCGCGCGAGGCCGCCTCGCATTCACACCTAGGTAATTTACTCACCTGCCCGTGAATCAAGGCCTCTGAGTCGAAAATCGCCCAAAATCGAGCGCTTACAGAAGACACAGGGGCGCGCAGAATTTGCCGTGCAAAAGCGAAAGGACGGGGGCGCCCTCTCCCTCGCGAAAGCGGAAATGTAGCTCTGGTCACGCTCGACGCGGGATGCGTAAGCGAGGCTTACCATCGCTTCACGAATACTAATAAATCGCTTTCGCGGTCGTTTTGCCAAGAGACGAGTGGAAAAAGGACCTTCCGATTCTAGCTTGCTTACACCCTATGCCTTCGGACTCTCGCCCGCTTGGCATTTAGCACCGCCACCCATTTCGACCACACGACCATGCGTTTCCGCCCAGTTCTCCCTCTGCGCCGCGCCGCGACCACGCTCGCACTCCTTGCCATGCCCGTTTTCCTGGGCGGCTGGAGCTGGATCCAAGGGCCCCAGTCGACCTTCGACACGAAGGGCCCCGTCGCCCGCACGCAGCTCGAGGTGTTTTACACCACCGTGTGGGTCACCTTGGCCATTTTCGTGATCGTCGCCGCGGTGCTCACCTACGCCACGCTCAAATTCCGCGTCCGCAAAAACGAAGGCACCAAGCCCGCCGATCCGCACCAAGGCCACGGCAATCCCCTGATCGAGCTGTCCCTCATCGCCGCGTCCATCGGCGCGCTGGTGATCATCGCGGTGCCGACGCTCAAGGCCATCTGGTATAGCTACGACGTCCCCGAGGAGCAGCGCGCCAACGCCTACGAGGTGAACGCCCGCGGTCTCCAGTGGTGGTTCCAGTTCGAGTATCCCGCGGAGCAAATCGAAGGCGCCGGCCAACTCGTCGTCGCCAACGAGCTCGTCATTCCCGCGGGGCGCCCCGTTCGCATCAATCTCCGCACCTCCGACGTCATCCACTCGTTCTGGGTGCCTAAGCTCGCCGGCAAGGTCGACATGATCCCCAACCGCGGAAATCACATGTGGCTCCAGGCCGACGAGCCCGGATATTTCTGGGGACAATGCGCCGAATACTGCGGCGAATCCCATGCCGTGATGCGCTTCCGCGTCATCGCGCTGGCCGCCGACGAGTTCTCCGCCTGGCTGGAGAACCAAAAGAAGCCCGCCCGCGCCGTGCCCGCCCCGGCCGCCGACGCGCCGAAGGCCGCTTTCGCCAGTTACGAAATCGAGGAGTGGAAGCGCAACGCCCCCGGCTACTCGGCCGAATTCGACGCGGATCCGCTCAAGTCTTGGACCGCTTTCCAGTTCCCCAACAAGGATGAGGACGCCGCGTTGGTCGCCAAAGGACGCGCGCTTTTCGCCGAAAAGAACTGCGTCACCTGCCACGGCGTTCGCGGCCACGAGGGCGCCGGCGTCACCGGCCCCAATCTCACCCACTTCGGCGCCCGCACCACGCTCGCCGGCGGTCTTCTCCAAAACACGAAGGAAAACCTCCATCGCTGGATCGTTCACCCGAACGACGTGAAGCCCGGCAACAAGATGTGGATGGGCATCGGCACGCACACCAACGTCACCATGAAGGGCTACCTGGAGTGGGACGGCGACACCCGATCCTACACCGGCACCCGTCACATCAACGTGAGCGACGAAGAGGCGCGCGCCCTCGTCGAGTATCTCCAAAGCCTCAAGTAAGCCCGCCGCGCTTCGCACGGATCCACCGGCTCACGCCCAACGCACCCTGCCCCCGCTTTAAACACCATGGCCTCCACCGCCACCACCGCCGCCTACACCGCACCCGCCGCCAAGTCCGCGTCGCGCCCGTGGTTCTTCACCCGCCCGGCCGCCAAGACCGGCATCGTCTCCTGGCTCACCACAGTCGACCACAAGAAGATCGGCCTGCTCTACGCGATGTCGGCGCTGATGTTCTTCATCGTGGGCGGCGTCGAGGCGCTGATGATCCGCGTCCAGCTCGCGATCCCGAACAACACCTTCATCTCGCATCAGCTCTACAACGAGCTCTTCACGATGCACGCGACGACGATGATCTTCCTCGCCGTCATGCCGCTCTCCGCCGCGTTCTTCAATTACATGATGCCGCTTCAGATCGGCGCGCGCGACGTGGCCTTCCCCCGCCTCAACGGTTTCGCCTTCTGGGTGTTCCTCGCGGGAGCCATCGTTCTCAACGTCGGCTGGTTCACCAAGGCCGGTGCGCCCGACGTCGGCTGGTTCGGCTATTCGCCGCTCACCTCCAATCAGTATTCGCAGCAATTCGTCGGTGACGGTTCCACCGATCTCTGGGTGATGGGCCTGCAGATTCTCGGCGTCTCGTCCGTGATCGGTTCGCTCAACTTCATCGTCACGATCATCAACATGCGCGCGCCGGGCCTCACGATGATGCGCCTGCCGGTGTTCACGTGGATGACGCTTTTCACGGCCTTCCTCATCATCCTCTCCTTCCCCGCCATCACCATCGCGCTCGTCGAGCTCATGATGGACCGCTCCTTCGGCACGGGCTTCTTCGAAATGGCCAAGGGCGGCATGCCGATCCTCTGGCAGCACCTCTTCTGGATCTTCGGCCATCCCGAGGTTTACATCCTCATTCTGCCCCCCATGGGCATCGTCTCCGAGATCCTGCCGACCTTCTCGCGCAAGCCCCTCTTCGGCTACCCCATCGTCGTCTTCTCCGGCGCCGTCATCGGCTTCCTCGGCTTCGGCGTGTGGTCGCACCATATGTTCACCACCGGCATGGGCACGGTCGCCACCGCGGCCTTCTCGCTCGCCACCATGGCGATCGCCGTCCCGACGGGCGTCAAGATCTTCAACTGGGTCGGCACCCTCTGGGGAGGCCAGATCCACACCCGCACGCCCATGATGTTCGCCCTCGGCTTCATCTGGATGTTCATGATGGGCGGTTTCTCCGGCATCATGCACTCGGCCGCCCCCGCCGACGCCCAGCAGCAGGACAGTTACTTCGTCGTCGCCCACTTCCACTACGTGCTCATCGGCGGCGCCATCTTCGGCCTGCTCGCCGGCATCCACTACTGGTTCCCCCTCGCCTTCGGCCGCATCGTTTCCGAGTTCTGGGGCAAACTTTCCTTCTGGGTGATCTTCATCGGGTTCAACGTCACCTTCTTCCCGATGCACTTCCTCGGCCTCAACGGCATGCCGCGCCGCACCGCCGTCTACGATGGCAACATGGGCTGGAACAGCGCCAACCTCGTCGCGACCATCGGATCGTTCATCCTCGCGATCGGCATCGGCATCTACTTCGCCGTCATCCTCTACACCTACTTCAAGGGCAAGAAGACCACCCATGACGTCTGGGACGCCCGCACTCTCGAGTGGTCCGTGCCGAGCACGCCGCCCCCGGGTCACAACTTCCACGTCACCCCGACCGTCCACGCCCGCGACGCGTTCTGGTATGAGAAGACCCACGCCAAGGAAATCGCCGACGAGAAGGCCAAACACGCGGCCGAGACCGAGGCGCACGGCGGCATCCACATGCCCAGCCAGTCCTGGTTCCCGCTGGTCACCGCGATCGGTCTGCTCATCGGCGGCCTTTTCTTCGCCCACCACAATTTCAAGGGCGCGATCGCCGGCGGAGCCATCCTCCTTCTCGGCGTGCTCGGTTGGGCCTTTGAAGGTCCGGGCGGTTACCACCTCCACGTCCACAAGGACGGCACCGTCACCGGCGGCGAAGGCGAAGACGAAGCCCATCACTGAGCCGTAATCATCGCCCCGACCGTCCTCCCGTCATCCACTCTAAGCCACCCGCCAATCCTTTTCGCATGAGCGCTCACGCCGGCCCCATCGATCATCACCACGATCATACCACCACGACGGGCATTCCCAACAAGAAGCTCTTCATGTGGGCCTTCCTCGCGTCGGACTGCATGTTCTTCGGCGCGCTGATCTCCACCCACGTCATCTACCGTCTCCACCCGGTTCCGGACGGCACCAATCCGCTGAAGGTGTTCTCGATCGAGCTCACCTCGTTCTCCACCTTCATCCTCCTGATGTCCTCGCTCCTCATGGCGCTCGCCGTGGGCGCGAGCCAGAAGGGCAAGGTCGATGCCACCCGCAAGATGCTCCTCGGCACCATCTTCTTCGGCCTGATCTTCCTGGGCTGCCAAGTGTATGAGTTCACCCACTTCGTGCATCTCGGGATGACGCTCAAGAGCGACATCTTCGGCTCCACTTTCTACACGTTGACCGGCACCCACGGCGTCCACGTCGCCATCGGCGTTCTCTGGCTGGTGTTCATGTATATCCGCACCTTCAAGCCCGCCGACGCCTCCCGTGCCTGGATCGCCCGCGCCTTGGTCCAGTTCGGCGCCTTCGCCGTCGCCACCGTGACGATGATGGTCCTCATGCTCGCGATCACCCACGCCGGATCGGAACATGGTTACTCGGTTTCCAGCGTCTTGGGCGCCCTTACGCACACGCCGCTGGCCGCGATCTCCACGACCGCGTTCGCTGTTTCCGTCGCGCTCCTCTTCGTTCTCGGTCGCTTCAAGCAACCCGTCGAATTCGGCGAGGCCAACGCGATCGATGTCGAGTCGATGGGCCTCTACTGGCACTTCGTGGACATCGTCTGGATCGTGATCTTCACCGTCGTCTACCTGCTCGAATATCTCTGAGCGACCACGTCCCGGCTCGCCTTTAAACCCTCCTGATCTTCGTTCCCATGTCCGCACACGCCGCCACCGCTCCGGCCGCCGCCCATCATCACGATGACGGCAAGTTCCACATCTTTGTGCAGATCGCCATGATCCTCGCCGTCATCACGGGCGTGGAGATCGTGCTCATCTATCTCCCCCTCGCGAAGTGGCTGATTGTTTCCAGCCTCGTCGTCCTCTCGGTCGTGAAGTTCCTGATGGTGATCTTCTGGTTCATGCACCTGAAGTTCGACAAAGCCTTCTGCACCATTCTCTTCTTCATCGGCCTGGTTCTGGCCGGCGGCACCGTGGCGGCGCTGATGGCGATCTTCAGCGCCAAGGACAGCATCCCGCTCAGCGCGCAGACGATCTACGCCGAACGCGCCGCCGAGGCCAAATAAGGCCCCTCGATTCAAACTCAGAGGCAAAAGAAGGGGCACCCTGCCGCGGGTGCCCTTTCTTTTTGCACCGCTTGCGACTTTTGGCGGTCATTCTCCTCTTCCGCCGACTCTCTCGCCCCGCTACCGGTTATCGCCCATGCTCGACTGGACCCACTGGCACAACGAACCCTATCTCGTAGGCGGTCTCATCGTCCTCGGCTGGCTTTATGCGCTCGCGACCGGGCCCTTCCGGCTACGCTTCGCTCCTCCCGGCACAGGCTACCCGCGGGGACACGCGATCCGGTTCTACGCGGCCTTGGTCGTGTTCTATCTGGCAGTGGGCTCGCCCCTCGATCAAGCAGGTGAACGATTCCTGCTCAGCGCCCACATGGTGCAGCACCAGCTGATCATCTACCCGGCGGCGATCCTGTTTCTTACCGGCCTGCCGTCTTGGCTTGTCGCCCAGGCGACCTCGCAACCCGCCCTGCGGATGTTTTTCCGGATCTTCACCCATCCGATGGGCTGCGCCTTGGGCTATACCGTCATCATCTCGGTCTGGCACATTCCCGCGCTATACGACTGGGCTCTGCGCGAACGTCCCGTGCATATCGCCGAGCATATCACCTTTTTCGTCGGCGCCCTTCTCTACTGGTGGCCGCTCCTCAGCCCGAGCACGGAATTTCCGCCCGCCCGTCATCCAGTCCAGATGCTCTACTTGATCGGCGTCACGATCTTGATGACGCCGCTTTTCGCCTATCTCGCCTTCTCGAAGGAAATTCTTTATCCGACCTACGAATACGCTCCGCGACTCATTACCGGCTTCGACCCCGCCCAAGATCAGTTGCTGGGCGCCGCCATCATGAAGCTCGGCGGCATGTTCGTGACCTTCGTGGCACTGATCTGGGCCTTCTATCGCTGGTATCAACAGACCGAACGAGGGCGGGGCTCGCTCTCGGGCGCCTGACCCTCGGGCAAAGCTCCCTCGCTTTGCGCGTATTTGGGCTCGCCGCTCCGCGCGACGCACCCCGCAATCTGCGCCGCCCCTTTCTCATGACTTGGGAAATCGTCCTCATTTTCATCCTGCTGGCCGGCACCTTCGGTCTTTTCGTTTGGGAAAAGTATCCCCCGGACCTGGTCGCGCTCGGCCTTCTCGTGGCCTTGGTCGCCAGCGGCCTCCTGCCCCAAAAAGACGCGCTCGGCGTCTTTGCCCATCCCGCGCCCTTCACGGTGGCGGCGATGTTCGTGCTCAGCGCCGCGCTCGTGAAATGCGGCGCCGTGGACCGCATATCCGCCGCGGTCGAACACGTCGGAACCCTGCCTTATTCGGTGGTGATCGTCGTCCTCGTTATTTCGGTCGCCGCGATCTCCGCGTTTATCAACAACACCCCGGTCGTCGTCGTGTTTCTTCCGGTCGTGCTGAACCTCGCGCGACGGATGAAGCTCACGCCCTCCAAGCTGCTCATCCCCCTCTCCTACGCCGCCGTGCTCGGCGGAGTCTGCACGCTCATCGGCACCAGCACGAATCTGGTCGTTTCAGGCATGATCGAATCCCGGGGCCTGCCGCCGCTCCACCTCTTTGAACTGGCCTGGCTCGGCGTCCCCATGACCCTCGTGGGCGCCCTGTATATGGGACTGCTGGGCAACCGCCTCCTGCCCACCCGGGAAATGCTCACCTCCATCCTCACCGAGGAGGAGCGCCGCGAATACATCACCGAGGCCTTCGTTCAACCCGACTCTCCCGCGATCGGCAAGACCCTCGGCCAGGCCGGCCTCGCGCCTTCCCGCGGGGTGCGCGTGCTGGAGGTCGTCCGCGACGGCATCGCCTTCCACCTCGAACCCGACAAGACGCTCCTCCGCGCCGGCGACCGCCTTATCCTTTCCTGCCGCCCCAAGGGCATCGCCGCCACCCGCGCCGCCGCCGGAATCGATCTCGTCACGGAGCTCAATCTCGGTCTCGAGCAGATCGCCGCGCACGAGGGCTCGCTCGTCGAGGCCGTCGTCAATCCGCGCTCCGAACTCGTCGGACGCACCGTCCGGGAAATCAACTTTCGCCAGCGCTACCGGCTGGTCGTCCTGGCGCTCCATCGCGAGGGCCGCAACGTGCGCGAACAAGTCGACACGCTACCCCTTGAGCCGGGCGACGTGCTCCTCATGATGGGCACCGACCAGGCCATCAACGCGCTCTCCGGCAATCGCGACCTCACCCTTTTCGACCACCTCGACCGCACTCCCGCCAAGGCCAAGCCCGGCCAGGCCATTCTCGTGCTTGGCGTCATCGCCGGCGTCATCCTGGGCGAGTGCTTCGACGTGGTCTCGATCGAGCTCGGCGCCCTCGCCGGTTGCGTGCTCGTCTGCGCCGCCGGTGTCCTGAAACCCAAGGAGGCCTACGACGCCATCGAATGGCCCGTCCTCTTCATCATCTTCGGCATGCTCGCCATGGGCCTGGCCCTCGAGCGCACGGGCGCCGCGGCCTGGCTGGCCGGCAACATCGTCGCATTCGCCGAGCACGCCGTCCCGCCCGAGCACAAGGCGTTCTTCGTCCTTGGTGCGATCTACTTCGTGACGATGGTGCTCACCGAGCTCCTCTCAAACAACGCCGTCGCCGCGTTGATGATCCCGATCGCCCTCGGCATCGCCCAGAGGCTGGGCGTCCATCACGAACCCTTCGTCATCGCGGTGATGTTCGCCGCCTCCGTGGCCTTCGCCACCCCGATCGGCTACCAAACCAACACCTACGTGTATGGCGTCGGCGGCTACAAATTCGGTGATTTCGTGAAGATCGGCCTGCCCCTCAACTTCGCCTGCATGGCGGTGGCGCTGGTCGTCATCCCGAGGGTCTGGCTCTTCTAGGGCGGCGCCCGTCGGAGTTTCCCCGACGTCTTTCCGAGGATAAAAACAAAAGGCGCTCCCCCCGATCGGGGAGCGCCCGGGTGAAACGGGGGTTTGTCCGGTCCCGTCAACCGCCCGGTCCATCAATCGTCGCTTCGACGACCCGAGAGGATCAGCAACACGTGCAGGAGGGATCCGAGCGCCGCCACGAAGCCGGCCACGTAGGTGAGCGCGGCCGCGTCGAGTGTCTCGTTGACTCCGCCCATCTCGTCGCGATCCAGGATGCCGAGATTCACCAACTGCTGTTTGGCGCGGCGGCTGGCGTCGAACTCGACGGGCAGGGTCACGAACTGGAAAAGGCAGATCACCGCCAGCGCGATCGCGCCGATCGCGAGCAGATTGTAGCCCATCGGGCTGCGCAGGAAGCTCAGCAGGAAGATGCCCGCGGTCACCACATAGGTGGACACGCTGGCCGCGATCTGGGTCGAGGGCACGAGCGTCTGGCGCACCTTCATCATGGAGTAGCCGACCTTGTGCTGGATCGCGTGGCCGGCTTCGTGGGCCGCCACGCCCAGCGCGGCGAGGCTATGTCCATGGTAGTTGTGCTCGGAAAGCGCGAGTTCCTTGGTGACAGGGTTGTAGTGGTCGGTCAGCTCGCCGGGCACCTCGATGATTTTGACGTCATGGATGCCGGCCGAGCGTATGACGGCCTCCGCCGCCTCGCGGCCGGTGATGCCGCCGCGCGAGGCGACCTGGGCGTTCTTCGTATAGGCGCTGCGGATGCGCATCTGCGCATACAGGCCGAAAAGCATGGGAACGATGATGAGGAGTATCCAGATACCAATACCAGTCATGGCGAATAGAGGTTTGAAAGTTGTGGCGTAAGACGTGCGGAGCGCCCGCCTTTGCAAGCGGAACCGGATGGTCATGAAAAAGCCGGCGCGGTTTGTAACCACGCCGGCCAAATCACCACTCGGGGTAATTTCCGTGGCTTCCGCACCACACGGAAACCACGAAATATCAACGCGGGCGACAGGATCGCGTCCGCTTAGATGGCGGGGACGTCGAGCCAGCGGCGCTGGGCCCAGCTCTCGAGCGCGAGCTCGGCGAGTTGCACGCCCTTGGCGCCTTCCTTGAGGTTCCAGGGGAAGGGCTCGTCCTTGACCACGTGGCGGAGGAAGAGCTCCCACTGGACCTTGAACGCGTTGTCGTAGATCCCCTGGTCCGGAACGCGGGTCCAACCGTCGCGATACTTGACCGGGCTGTCGATGTCGGGATTCCAGATGCAGCGCGGCGTGGCGGCGATGGACTGGGCCTTGCAATCACGCAGACCGGCGACGGCGGTGCCGTGCGTGCCGTCGACGTGGAGCGTGAGGAGATCGTCGCGATCGACGCGGGTGGCCCAGGAGGAGTTGAAGTGACAGATCACGCCGTTCTTCAGCTCGAAGGTCGCGTAGGCGGCGTCGTCGGCGGTGCACTTGTAGGGCTTGCCGGCCTCGTCCCAACGCTGGGGGATGTGGGTGGCGCCCAGACAGGTGAGGCTCTTGATGTCGCCGAAGAGGTTCTGGATGACATACTGCCAGTGGCAGATCATGTCGACGATGATGCCGCCGTCCTCTTCCTTGCGGTAGTTCCACGAGGGGCGCTGCAGCTTCTCGTGCTCGCCGGTGAAGACCCAGTAGCCGAACTCGCCGCGCACGGAGAGGATCTTGCCGAAGAAGCCTTGGTCCATGAGCCACTTGAGCTTCACGAGACCGGGCAGCCAGAGCTTGTCCTGCACGACGCCGTTCTTGAGGCCGGCGGCGCTGACCTCGTTGTAGAGCGCGAGCGCCTCCTTGGAGGTGGTGGCGGTCGGCTTCTCGCAGTAGATGTGTTTCTTGGCGGCGATGGCCTTGCGGACGCCGACGGGACGTTGGCCGGTGAGGCAGGCGTCGAAGTAAATCTTGTTGTTCGGATCAGCGAGCGCGGCGTCGAGGTTGGTCGTGATGCGCTCCTCGGGCAGGCCGGCGCGAAGGGCCAGCGCGGCGAGCTTGGATGCGCTGCGGCCGACGAGGATCGGATCGGGCATGATGACCTCGGAGTCGTTCAGCTTAACGCCTCCCTGATCGATGATGGCCTTGATGGAACGCAGCAGGTGCTGGTTCGTGCCCATGCGTCCCGTGACGCCGTTCATGATGATGCCGACTTTGTGCGTGGTCATGTGGTGGAAAGGTCGAGGTGGATTTGGGGTGCGCCGGAGGGGTGGATGTCCGGCGGCTACAAACATACCTGAACCGCTTGCTTGCGGTTAGAACAATCCCGACTCCTGCTAGCACGCACCCGCCAAGCCTCTTCCCGCCACCCCATGCTCGCCTGGAGTCCCCTGCTCGTCCAAAAAATCGAGATCCACGCCCTAGGTTTCGTGCTGCGCAAACTGCAGCTCAACCGACACCGCGACGCCGAGGTCGCGCCGCACAATCACCCCTACCATCAGCTGATCCTCTACCTCTCCGGCGAGGGACTGCAGATCATCCGTGATCGGAGGGTCGAGGCCCGGGCCGGCGATCTCTTCCTCATCCCGCCCGGGGTGGACCATGGGTTCGCGATGTCCGGCACCAGTCGTCCGCTTTGCCTCGCGCTGGACTACGAACGTCGAGGCGGCACCCGCGTCCTGCACCGTCACCTGCCGCAACAGGCGCTCAACGAACTGCATGCCCTGCTGGCGCGCGTCCCGACCAAGGGCAGTCTAACGCTTTCGGACTACCCCGCCGTCCTTTCCGTGGTCGCCCGACTGCTCGAACCTCCGCGCGCGGAGGAGGCCCCTCCGCTGACCGAGCCCTCGCCGCTGGTCGTGCGGGTTCGCGAAAGCCTGCGCTCGGAAAAAGCCCTCGCGGAGATCGCGCGCGAAACCGGTTACGTCCGCGACGCCCTTACGCGGCGCCTGAAACGCGAGCACGGGCTCGGACTGCGCGGCCTGCGGGACCAGGAGCGGCTCCAGGCCGCCCAGGCCGCCCTGCGCGAGTTGCCCAATGTCGGAGCGGCCGCCGCCAAGGCCGGCTTCGACGATCCCAATTACTTTGCCCGCTGGTTCCGCAAACAAACCGGCCTCACCCCCAGCGCGTGGCGCCAGAAATGAGGCCGTGAATGGAACGATCCGCGGACGGGGCGCCGCGGCGGTCGTCTCCGTGCCGACCCAAGCGGTTTAGCCGAGGGTCTTCGGCTCGACCTTCGTCCATTGGGGTTCCGCGCCGGGAGGCAGCGGCGGAATGTCGCCGGTGCCGGCCACGGGCAAGGTGCCCGCGAGCTCCTGGCGCCAGTGCGCGACGTCACCGCCGGGGCAATACACATAGATCATGTGCATCGGCTCGTCACCGGTGTTGGTCAGCTGGTGAAACTTGCCCGGCGGCATGTAGACCGCCTGCCCGGCCTTGATCGGCGAGCACTCGTTATCGACGCAGATCTGCCCTTCGCCCTGCACGATGAAGTAAACCTCCTCCTGCTCCTGATTGTGCCAGGGCACCTGGCCGCCCTTGGGGGCGAGAACGGAGAACCCCATCGAAAAGCCCTTGGCCTGGATGGGTTGCGTGGCCTGGCCCACAAGACCGCGGCCCCAGCGTTGCGCGGGAAAGGTCCCGCCCGGGATTTTTGCAAGATCGGCGATAATCATGACGACCGTGACCTAGCCCGCGTGCCCGGCCGACGGCCACACCAATTCCCGCCGCCGCTTCTTCACGAGCGGTTTCGTCCTGGGTGCGCCTCCTTGCTTTAAAACGGAAATCCGATGGAGAAGTGCAGCGTCCCCGGCGGATCCAACTCCCGGCGGTTCAGGTTCCAGCCATACTCCAACCGGATCGGCCCGATCGGCGACTGGTAGCGCAGGCCACATCCCGCCGAGCTCAACACCTCGCTCCCCGGCCAGTCCCCGATATCGACCGAGGCGCCGGACGTGTCGGAAAACAGGATCGTCGTCCAGCGGCCGGTGACGACCTGCTCGAACTCGAGGTTGGCCAACCACACGCTTCGGGCGCCGACAAAGCGTCCGCCCGCGTCGCGCGGCGCCGCCTCTCCCTCCAGGTAACCGCGGATCGAGCTCTCGCCACCCGGGAAAAAAAGCTTGTTCACCGGCACGCGATCACCGCCGTCCGCGACCAGCCCGTGCGACACGCCGAGGTGGATCCAGCGGTCCTCGCCCACCAAAGGGCGATGCCAGGACCAGGCCGCCTCGACGCGTTCGTAGCGGACTTCGCTACCCAGTTCAGGAAGCGCGGTCTCCGTGCGAATCGTCCAGCGCTGGCCGCTTCGTGGACGAATCGGATTGTCCCGTCGGTCGCGGGTCAGACCCAGCGTCAACGCCGACACCGCCGTCTCCGTCGCCTCGTCGTCCGCCACGCCCAGTTCCACGTCGTCGGCGCGCAGCACCTCGTAGCTCAGGCCCGCCGTGCCGCGCGCCTCGATCCATGGCACCTCTCGCGAGGCCTCCACTCCGGCGCCATACTCCAGACGGATGAAGGACGGCTCCTCGCGCCTCAGGCCGAAAACCCGGGCCGAGCCCTCCACCGTGTCGTCAAAAAGCGTCGGCACCGTGTAACGATACTCGCCGCGAGACGCCTTCATCGACTGGCCCAGCTCGACGCGATCCCGATGCGCCAAGCCCCACAGGTTCGTGCGCCCCAACTCCAGCCCTCCGCGCAACTGCTCGTAGCTCCCCCAGCCGAGCGTCCAGGCGGCCTGCCAGTCCGGCTCCTCGGTCACGCGAAAAACCACATCGCGCGTCCCGGACGCATCTCCCGGCTCGCCGGCGGCTTCCACGCGCCGGAACACCCCCAGCCGGGCCAGGCGCAAACGCGCCGCGTCGATCGCCTGCGGATCATAGGGCGCCCCGGGCATCAAACGCAGTCGCGACTCGATTACGCCAGGCCGCGTCCGGTCCGCGCCTTCGCTTCGAACGGCGCCGATCACCGCGGGCGCCCCCGTGGCGATGCGGGCCACCGCCGTGACCGGCCGCTCCCCGTCGGCTTCCGCCGATGCCGGTTCCGCCACGACGCTTATGCGCGCATCGGCGTATCCTTTTTCGTAATACAGGCTGCGTATCGCCTGCGCCTGGTCCTGGGCCCAACCTCGCGTCCATATCGCGCCGACGATCCCCCTCGGCTTCGCGTCCGGCACGCCGTCGCCGCCGGAGATGTCGGCCCGCCACCCGCGGACGCGCCAGAGCGGTCCGGGTTCGACTCCGACCGCGAGATTCACGTCGCCGGTGTCGCGGTCGATTTTCGTGTCCGTAATCTCCACCCTCGCCTCCGCGTAGCCGCGCGCGCGCAACGCCTCGCGAAGCTGGGCGGCGCCTCGCTTCGCGCGCTCCGCGGACCAAGCCCGGACCGAAGCGGGGGTGAACCAGCCCGAACGGGGGAGGAAAAAGGCCTTCGCCGCATTCTCGCTCATCGCCGTCAGCCCGCCGATGCGCACGTCGGAAACCACCGCTCTCCGCCCAGGCATCGCCTCGAGACGCAACCGCGTCGCGGTCAGCGGACGAGGCAGAGGGCGGCTCAGCTCGGCGTCGATCTCCGCGCGGTTTTCGCATCCATCCTGGTCGGTCCAGACAGCCGCCACCCTCGCCGCGAAAAAGCCCTGCTCAACCAGTTCCGAGTTCAACACCAGCGCGGCGTCCTCGATGAACGACGCGTCCACGGTCTCCCGCGCGGTGCCGTCCCCGAGCAGGAGCCGCAGGGATTGCCGCATTTCGCGATTCTTCAGCAAGCCGAAGCCCGACACGTTCACCTCGACCGGTTTTCCGTGCAGAGGCGCTCCGCTAGCAGCGGCGAAGAGCAGCGCCAGCGCGAAGACCATTCGATTCCGATTAGCGCCCATCGCCGACCTCCGATCCACCCGCGCCCTGCGCGTTTTCCGCCTCGTTGGTTCGCTCATCGGCGGCGCCCGGACGCGGGCCGAAGCGCCTCCGCACTCCCACGTTGTAGGCATCGAACTCGTCATATTCACCGGTCAGAGCCCAATCGTCGGTCAACTTGAACTCGAAACCGTAGGTCTCTCGACCCGCGCGCGACACTTTTTCGCCCGAGCTCAGGGTCAGGCGCTCTTCATCCGTGCCGCCCAGCCCCAAACCGCGCAAAAGATCACGCCCCACGTAGGCGCCCACCGCCGCAAGACGCTGCGTGCCGGAAGCCGCGCCCACTCCTTGCTCCGGAGGGGAACCCGCGCTCACCATCAAAAGCACCGTTTCCGCGTCGAGCGGGGGGCTCGAGGTCAGCTGCATTTGCGGGGCCTCCGCGGTTCCGGCCAGCTCGAGTCGTAAATCATAGCCCAGTCTCCGTCCCGTCGCGCGGAAATCGAGCACCGGGGTGTAGGGATCGCTTGCCTTGAGCCGCACCGCGCCCTCTTGCACCGAAAAGCTCGCGAAGGGAAACAAGATGCTGCCGCGGTCGACGCGAAACTCCCCCGCGGCGCGGGGCTCGCGCATCGTCCCCGCGAGGTCGAAGCGGGCCGAGCCCGTGCCCTCGAAAACCGGCGTCCTCATGCGGAGAAAGCGCTCTCCGCCCACGCGCAGACCCAGTTCCCAGTCGGCCAGAGGCGGGGTCTCCACCGAGAAATACGGCGGACGCGAACGCGCCGCCCCCTCGCCTCGCCCGCCACCGGAGCCGATGAAGGATCGGATATCCGCCAGAAACAGACTGTCGCGCAGACGAACTTCGCCGCCGAGCTTGGTGCGGCCGTCTTCGAGGGTTTTCACGGAAAGATCCAAATCCCCGCGCAGCAAAAGCCCGGGCTTTCTCAAGAGCGGAAAACGCTTCGCCTTCACCTCCAGATCGAGCGCCGGCATGCGCCCCGGCACCCGTCGCGCCCCGCCCGTGACGACCAACTCCTGTCCGCCCGCGGTCGCCCGCATTTTTTCGATGCGCACATCCAGTCCGGCAAGCTTCAGGGCGACCTCCACGTCCTGCAAAACGCCGAAGCCTCCGAGCGGCCGGGTGGCCGCTCCGGACAACGCCAGGATGCCGTCGAGCCTCGCCCCGGGACCGAGCCGAAGCTCCGCCGTCAGCTCGCCTTGCGGAGCGAGCAAGGTCGGCAGGTAACGCGCGAAGGCCGCCACCTCCGCCCTCGGAATGCTCACCCGGGCCTCCGCGTGATCGCGCAACCACAGGTAAGGGTGCGCACGCAGGCGATCCCGGTCGCCCTTCGCGAACGCAAGCCGTCCCTCCGCCTCCACCGCCTGGCCGTCCACCGCCGCCCGCAGACCGCGCAGAATCCATTCGTCTTTTGCCAACACCGCCTCCGCCCGGAGCGAACGCAGCTCCAGCCCGTCCTCCGGAAGCCCCTCGCCGCGAAGCCGCATCCGCCCGGCCCCGAGCACAACGGTTCCGCGAGGCGCGTCCGCGTCTCCCTCGATCCGAAGACTGAGCTCCGGCCCCTCGAGTCCGAGATTCGCCACCTGCGCGAGCTCGTTCCACCAGGCGGCACCGGGGCGGGTTTCCAATTTCAAATCCCAATGCCCGACGGGAGTCGCTTCAGGGTTGGCACCGCCTCCCGCGCGGAAGCGCCAGGGCGCGAAACCCGCGCCGCTCAACAAAAGTTCATCCTCCCTGCCCGCCTCCACGACCGCGATCCGTGCGCCCTCCGCGTCCAGCCGTCCCTCGCCTTTCGCCCACACCTCCCCGGCCGGAGACCGCCATAGCGCATCCAGTTCGCCCTCCGCCCACAGCCAACCCTCCGCGTCCACGCCCGCCTTCGCCTCGAGGCGGCGAATGACGACCGCGGGGAGATCGTGATCCGACCGCCAATCGTTCAACCAATCGGAGCCCGCGTCGCGAAGTTGAACCGAAGCGTCCGAATCGGCCCGCCACTTGACCGCGAGCCGGGCTTTTCCGGCCTCCGCCAAAACCGCTTCCACGCGCTCCGAGCCTGACGTCCACTCGATCGCCGCCGGCTCGCTCGCGTGTAACTCAGCGCCATCGGACCGGCGCAGAAAAAACTCCCCCACCCGCGCGCCGGTCGGCGTCCATTCCACCTGCCCGGCCAGACGCGCGCCGCCGCGGCTCGCTTCCATGCGGCCCTTCCCGCGCCCACCGAGGACGCCTCCCGCCTCGACGCGAAACTCGTCCGCGGTCCAGCCGGCGCAGACCAGGTTGCGTGCCACGAAAAAACCGTCGAGCGACAGACTTGGCCAGACGCCGCCTCCCTTTAGTTCGGTTTCCAGCCGTCCGAAAGAAGCGCCATCCGGCAGCCATGGCTTGAAAAGGTCGCCGCGTATCGTCGCGCGCAGGCTCAGGCCCTCAAACGCCCGCGTCGCATGAATAAAGCGGCCGCGCCCATCGACGCGCGAGCCATCTCCCGCCTCGATGATCGCCTTGGCCAAGGTCGTGGCCCCGGCGTCGGATTCGCCCCGGAGCGTGAGTCGCGCGTTCTCGATCGTTCTCCACGCGATATCCGATCCCCGTGCCTCCCAGCGCAGTCGGGCCCCGGACTCGCCGCCCGGGCTCCAGCGCGCATCGCCCGCGATCCGGCCCCGCAACTCGCCACCGCTCAAGGGCGCCAGATCCGCTTCCCACGCGAAGACCGGTTCGCCCGAGATATTCCAGCCGCCATGCCAAACCCAGCCGATGGGCGCGCTCAGCCGCGCCTTCGCTTGCGGCGCCTCCAACTCCAGTCGCTCAAGCCGCCACTCGTGCTCATCGCCGCCTCCCGCCGCCTCGATCCGAAGCGGCGGCGTCCCTGCCGCCTTCGGCCGCGCGGTCGCGTGCGCGCGGATCGCAAAGCGGCCGCCATCGCCCTTGGCCTCGAAGTTCCCGGTCAGCTCGTCGTAAGCCGTCTGCTTCACGCCTAGCCGCTGCGCCGGAACCCGCCAGTCGTCGCCCGTCACGCGCCAAGTCGCCGGCAGCCATTCCCCTTCCGCAAAAGTGGCCGCGAGCCGCGCCTGGTTACCGGCCCAATCCAACTCCGCCCGCGCCCGATCCGGCCAGGCCTCCACGTGAAAACGAAGATCCGCATCCCGCCATTTCCCCCAGAGTGCGCCGATTTGAAGATCCGACTCCACTTCGAGCGTCTGACCGCGCACGCGAAAAGTCGCGCTCACCACGCCGCCTTTGACCCAAAGGTCCTCGATCTCGATCTCTTCGCCTGCGAAGCGCAGGATCCCTCCGCGCAAGCGCAGCTCGCCCACGCGGCGTTCCCATTCCAGCCCCGCCTGGCGAATGAACGGCACCCATGTCTCCCACGCCTTCGCCTGCGATGCGGTCGACTCCGTCTTCGGCGTCCCGACTGGATCGGGGAGATCGATTTCCCAGCCGGCCCCCTCCGCCCGGACTTTTCGCTCTCGCAAGAGCCGCCACGGCGCGCTGACGCGAAGGTGCGCCGCCCGCACCCGCAGTCCGGACGACGCGTCCGACCAAGCGAGCCCCTCCCACTCCACCGTGCGACCCGGAGCCGTGCGGCGCAGCGCATAATCGACGCGCCCCAGCCAAAGCTCCGCGAGCGAGACCGACCAGAAATCGAAGCTCGCCGCGGCCAGCACGACGCCGAACGCAACCAAAGCCGCCGCGAACCCGCGCCGCCGCCGGCGATGCGGACGGACGCGCGAAGCGTCTGGCGCGGGCCGGCTTTCGGGCTCGTTCATGTCGGCGGATCGTCTCAGGGGGCGTGAAGCCGTTTGATTCTGGTTCCGCGCCTATCCTGTTTGCGGTCAGACGCGCACCGCGCCGGTCTCCTCCTCGGCACCCGCCAGTCCGCAACGCTCTAGCAGGGCGCGCGAGTCGGCGTCGCGTCCCATGAAGCGGCGGAAGAGTTCCGCCGCATCCGCCGAGTTGCCCTTGCTCAGGATGTGTTCGACAAACTCCGCTCCGACCCGGCGCGAGAACACGCCCTCCTTTTTCCAGCGCGTGAAAGCGTCGGCCTCCAGCACCTCCGCCCACTTGTAGGAATAGTAGCCGGCGGCGTAACCCACCGGATCGGAAAACAGATGGCCGAAGCGACGCACGATCGTGCGCGCCGCCGGCTCGGTCGGTATCATGCAATCCGCGACGAGCGCGCGCGCCTTCTCCTCGAGGTCGCCGTCGACGAATTCGTCCGCGCGGATGTGCAGGAGCAGATCCATCTTGGCGAACTGCACCTGACGCATCGCGGCGCAGGCGGCCCGGAAGTTCCGCGCGCCGACCATTTTTCGGAACAACTCCTCCGGGATCGGCGCGCCGGTCTCATGATGGCGCGCGAAAAGATCGAGCGATTCGCGCTCCCAGCACCAGTTTTCCATGATCTGCGAAGGCAGCTCGACGAAGTCCCAGGCGACGTTGACGCCGTTGAGCGATTTCACCGGCACCTCGCCAAGCAGGTGATGCAACAGGTGGCCGAACTCGTGAAACACGGTCTCCACCTCGCGGTGCGTGAGCAGGGCGGGACGCCCCTCGGTGGGAGGCGACATGTTGCCGCAGATGTAGCCGAGATGCGGCGCGCGTCCCCCGTCCGGGCGCGGTCCGCCCGTGACGAGATAGCCCATCCAGGCGCCGCCGCGCTTCGACTCGCGCGGATGCCAATCGGCGTAAAAGGACCCGAGATGGCGCCCCGCCTCGTCGTGCAGCTCGTAGAATTTCACGTCGCCGTGCCACAACGCCTCGGGCGCCACCGCTTTCTCCGCGATGCGCAGCCCGAAGACCCGTCGCGCCAGCTCGAAGAGCCCGGCCTGCACGCGCCCGACCTCGAAGTAGGGCCGCAGCTGCTCTTCGTCGAAGGAATGCCGGGCCTGACGCAGCTTTTCCGACCAGTAGGAAACTTCCCAGGCCTTCAGCCGCGCGGGAACGCCGCCGCTCCGCCCGGCCTTGAAGGCCTCCAATTCGCCGCACTCGCGGGCGAAAGCCTTGCGGCAACGCGTCTCGAAATCCGTCACGAAAGCGAGCGCGGTCGCCCCCTCTCGGGCCATGCGACGCGTCAGCACGAGGTCGGCGAAGTTTTTCTTCCCGAGCAGGGCGGCTTTCTCCGCGCGCAAGGCCAGGATCTTTTGCACGAGCGGGCCGTTGTCCCACTTGCCGCCCTCGGCCTCGGCGCCCACCGCGGTGGCGGCGGTCCAGATTTCGCGGCGGAGGCTTTCGTCGTCGGCATGGAGCATAGCCGGCTCCTGGGACGGCATGTGGAGCGTGAAACGCCAGGCCGGATTTTGATCGTCGCCCAAGCCCTTTTTGCGCGCCGAATCGCGCGCCGCCGCGATCGCGCTGGCGGGCAGTCCCTCGAGGCGCGCCTCGTCCGCGACCACGAGCTGCCAGGCGTTGGTCGAATCGAGGGTGTTCTCGGAATATTTCTGCGTGAGCTGCGCGAGTTCGGACTCGATCGCCTCGAGACGGGCGCGCCGCTCCGCGGGCAGGTCGGCCCCGGCCTCCCTGAAGCTGGCGAGCGTCTCGTCCCGCAGGCGCGCCCAAACCCCGTCGACAGCCCGGCCGCTCGGCGATTCAGCACCGGCCTTGAGGCGGGCCCAGAGCGCGGGGTTGAGCGGGATGCCGGCGAAAAAGGCCGAGACCTTCGGCAGCACCGCGTTGTGCGCCTCGCGCAGCGCGGGCGAGTCGGCGACCGATTGAAGGTGGGTGACCTTGCCCCAGGCGAAATTCAGCGACTCGGTGGCCTTTTCCAGGGCGAGAAAGGTGTTCTCGAAACTGGCGGGCGCCGGATCGTCGATGATCCCGTTTATACGTGCCTCGGCCTCGGCGAGCGCGCTCTCGACGCCGGGCACGACGTGATCCGCGGTATGCGCGCCCCATCGGATGAGGAATGACTCGTCGAGAAACGGATTGCGGGATCCGGAAGAAGCGGCGGCAAAGATGTCGGCGACCATGGGAAAAGGTGTTCGCCAAACATCCGGGCGGACCGGCGCTCCGCAAGCCCCGAGCCCGGTTGCCAAGCGAGGCCGGGGAAAAGCAAAGGCCCCGAACGTATGTCCGGGGCCTTCGGTCGGGAGGGAGCAGGCCGCCCTCCCGCGGCATCGCATTACCAGCGCCTGGAGCAGCCGAGCCAGATCGACCAGCCGGAAACGTCCACCAAGGCGGAGACCGAGTCGTTGCCCAGATGCATCTCAGGAAGGAGATCGTAGCGGGCGCGTAAAACCAGATCGACGGTCTTGTTCACGGGCAGGCCGGCATCCGCCGACGCATAATAACCCAGCCGGATGGTATCGCGCTCGAAGGAGTCCTTCAGCACGGCAACCTCGTCGCCATCGACGATCGTGATCTCTTGCTTGTAATCGAGGTCGGCGAAATTGGCCGAAAGACCGGCCTGAAGATCCGCGTGCCAATGTCCGTTTTCGCGCTCCGCCCGCTTGCCCGGGCGCCAAACACCGCGCCGAAGGAAATTGTCTGCACGTTCACGTCGCCTTGGGCGTGCATGGAGACGGACGAGCCTTCGTTGAAGCTCGAAATCGTCCCCTGGTGGGGCGCCTTGTCGTGCAGCGGTCCGGGAGGCAGTTCGGGGCTTTGGTAAGGCGCCGCGGGGGGGACGATCCCGTAGAGGAAATACTCGTCCTCCAGCCGTGTGCGCGAGGTGGCGAGCCGGTTGTCGGAAGAGGACTCCGCGGAAAGCATCGACCACGAGGCGGCGGCGTCGCCCTTCGCCCACATGCGGCGTAGTTCGAGCACGGGCGAGGCTTTCGCGTCCAGGTGGTCCTCGTAAGATCCGCCCTTCACCTGAAGTGGACCACACAAGCGCCTTCCGAGAGCTCAAGATGGTAGCTTCCGCGGACGCCTTTGACCTTGCTCGTTTTCCTGAGCCCCAAATTCTGTCCAAAATTCATCCATAATCACGCCTATAAGCGTCCTTTTACCTTGGTGGAGCAGATGGGAATCAAACCCACGACCTCTTCATTGCGAACGAAGCGCTCTATCAACTGAGCTACTGCCCCAAACAGGAAGGGCGGACGTTATGGAGCGCCCGCACGCGCCGAGTAAACACCAATTTTCCGCGCTTTCGCCTATTTGTCGCCGTCTTCGTCGCCATCGTCAGGCACCCGCGCTGCTGAAGCGGGCGCGATGCAATCTTCGATCCCGAACCGGCCTTTTTTCAGGCTACTCGTCCTCGCCTTCGTGCTCATCCTGCCGGCTCCGGCCGGCTGGGGCGAATCAGCCGCACGGACCTCGAGCCGGACGTCCGGAAAGCCAGCCGCTCCCCTCGTCGCGATCCTCAGCGCCTACCCGCCTGAAACGGACGCCATGATCGCGGAGTTCGGTCTCGACCAAGGAGGATTCACCGTGGAACGAGTCAAAGGCTTCCGCTATCGGCGCGGTATCGTCGAGGGCAAGGACGTGGTCGTGTTCGAGACCGGCATGAGCCTCGTGAACGCCGCCATGGCGCTCCAACTCGCCTTGGATCGTCTGCCCATAACCCATGTGCTCTTCGCCGGTGTCGCCGGGGGTATCGATCCGTCGCTGCGCATCGGGGACGTCGTCGTGCCGGAGCGCTGGGCCTACCATTGCGAAGCCGCCTACTTTAATCCGAAACCCGAGGGCGCCGGCTGGGTCACCGCGGAGTATTTCAAGCAACGCTACCCCAACTTCGGCATGATCTTCCCGGACGAGATGGTCGCGATCCGCGCGGACAAGACGGAATTCGAACGCGTGCCGAGCTTCCCGACCGACCCCGGCCTGATCGAAGTCGCGCGGCGGGCGATCAAGACCGCCGGCCCGCTGAAAAGCGCGGGATCAGGCCGTCCTATCAACGTCACCGTGGGAGGAACCGGCGTGAGCGGGACCGTGTTCATGGACAATCGCGAATACCGCGAGTTCGTCTTCAAAACCTGGCGGGCTCGCTGCCTCGATATGGAGAGCACCGCCTACGCGCACGTGTGCTACACCAACGAGATCCCCTTCCTCGCGGTGCGCGCGCTCAGCGATCTCGCCGGCGGACAGGCGCCGGGCGAGCGCAACGCCGCCGACTCCACCGAACACGCCACCTCGGTGCACGCCGTGAAGGTGCTTCGCGCCATACTCCGGGAAATGTGATCCACACGGGCTCGCGTGGCATCCGCCACTCAGGCGGTCACCGCCCCGGATGCGGACGCGGGCGGGGCGGACGGCATCGGCTCGCGGCGAGCGCAGGGCAGCAACGCGGCGTCCTGCATGCCATGGATGATTTTTTTATCCGGAGGACAAAACGTCGCCAGCGCGCCGCCGAGCTCCGCCTTGTCGCCGGCGACAAAGTAATACGGGCAAAGCCGGAGCCGCCCTGATTCGGACGCCGCCTCGCCTCCCGCGACGGGATAAAGCGCATGGCCCGCCCGACGGGGCTTACGATAACTTTGCAGCACGTGGAGATTGCGCGGAGCGTCGGCGATGGCGATGTCGACCGCGGACTGCCATTCCTCGCGCGAACAATCCGCGCCGTAGGCGACGCTGCGCGCCCCCCAGGCCGTCTCGTGAAAGCCGGATATTTTCAGGATCAACTCTCGCTCCTTTTTGGACGCGTCGACCAGCCCGCGCCAGTCGCTCAACGGCCGGCCGCCGACGCTCGGGCCGACCAGCGTGGCCCCCGGCGGCAAGGGCGTCGGATCCACCACCCACGAGGCCGGGATCAAGGACTTCAAACGCTCGCGCGACTTCGCGGGTAAAGCCTCCGCCCAGTAGTCCTGCAGCAGGTGATGGTGGAACAGCGCGAGTCCGAGCTTCTCCTCCTGAAAGGGCCGCATCGGAGGCGTGATCGCCACCTCGCCCGCCGCCCAGGATTCGAAAAAATAGTGCGCGGTCGGAATGCGCTCCAGATCGAAGAGCTCGAAAAACCGGTAGATGATGTCGATCTTCTCCGGGTTGCCCTCGAGATCGAAGCAAAGCGACGGCCCCAGAGGGAAAATATCGTCGGGCGAGAGGCAGAACACCCGCTTCCCGAGCAGCTGCAACTGCTCCGCCAACCACTCCATTTCGGGACGGTAGGTCGCCGCCTCCTCGCTCACCACCAGCGCGACGAGCGGATTGCGGATGTCGGAGCGCAGCGCCGAGACCGCCTCGTGGAAACGGCGCACCATCGCGTCGTCCGCCCCCACGATGTCGCCGGTTTCCGAATACAATCGGTTCAGGAACCCGGTGAGACCGACGCCTCCGGGCACGGAGTCCAGCTCGGTGAGAGCCCACCCCTCGTCGGTGAGCAGGAGGTCGGGACGCAGCACCGCGGGCATCGCTCCGCGGTTCCGCGGATCGCGCGCGTGCGCCACGAGCGCCTCGGGCTTGCCGCGATCGAGATACTCCGCGACCCAGGGCGCCAGCAGGGGTTTGTTGCGCAACAGGTTTTTCCCGCCGGCGCTGCGCAGATAGAGCGCCTCGAGCGCGCGGTGGTAGTCGAGGCAGGCGGCCCCGATCTCGCGGAGCTCGTCGAGCTGCCCGGGCGTGAGCGGCCAGGGCTCGGGAGCGAGCCGCCATGTCTTGTCCTCGAACAACGAGGTCTTCGCGAAGGCGTCCTTCAGAGCGGCGTGGGCGAGCGACATGAGCCCATCACGAGAACACAGCCCCGCCGCCGCGCAAGCGCGCGACCGAGGTATCGTGGTCGTGGACGCTCGCGCCCCTCCCCGCGCGTCAAGCCCCGGAGTTCCGCGAAGTCCACACGTAGAGTTGCTCCACCTTGCTCCGCGCCCAGGGCGTCTTGCGCAGGAAAACGAGGCTCGATTTCACGCTCGGGTCGTGGGTGAAGCAGCGGATCTCGATCCGCCTGCCCAGCTCCTCCCAACCGTAACGCTCGACGAGCGAGGTGACGATGTGCTCGAGGGTTTTGCCGTGCAGCGGATCGCGGGCGGATTGGTCCATGGGGGCGGAAAAGCGGGGGCCTCGGGACGATTCAGAGGCCTTTCATCAGGCCGTTGAGCGTGTCCACGTATTTGAGCACGAAACCGATGACCAGATAGGCGATCATGGCCGCGACGCACGCGAAGAGCAGGCCCGGGTAAAGCATCGAGGCGGCGGCGAGGCGGCCGTTGGCGCGCTCCTGATGCTCGGACGCCAACGCGAGCAGCGAGGCCTCCAAGGCGCCCGCCCGTTCCGCCGTCTGGTAGCGGGACGCGAAATCATCGGGGAAGGCGCCGGTCGCGCCCAAATAGGTCCCCGGCGAGCGCCCCTGCTCGATATGCTCGCAGATGCGTTCCGCGGCCCGGCGCAGCCTCGGGGCGCGTGAAATCACCCCGGCGTCGGACCAGGCCTTGCCGATGGGCGTGCCCGCCTCGAGCAGGTTGCCGAGGGCGAAGGCGAAATCCGCCAGGGATTGGTGGCGGCGGTAGCCGCCGATCGCCGGCAACAAATCCAGCAGCGCATGCGCCGCCGGATTGCCGCGTCGGACCAGCGTCCAGAGCAAAGCCGCTCCGCCCCACGCCGGCACCAAAACCGCGAGCAAGCCGCCCACGTAGCCGGCCGTGCTCCATTCGAGGCCCTTTTCGAAATCGATCATCCGAAGGAAGGGCAGCAGCAGCGCGCCGACGTGGAACACGAACAGCGGATAGGCCGAAGCGAAAAACACGCGCCGGCGCGTCGACGATATCTGGGCGTGGCGATCGGCGAGATTAGCCAGAACGAGCGGCAATCGCCCCGAGCCCGCGCCCGCGATCAGAAAGGGTCGGTCCCGCTCGGGCAGCCAGGAACCGGCCGAAGCCATGATCTCGGAGACCGAGCCGCCGTTTTCCGCCATGTCCGCGAGCCTGTCCCGATCTCGCGCAGGCGCGGGCGACGGCGCCCGCAGCGCCTCGGCCATGGTGAGCCCGGCGGCCAATTGCTGGGCCAGTTGGCGATAGAACACGGAAAGCTTGGCGTGGGAAAGGGGCACGGGGAGTTTGACCTGAGCGGGACTCAAAACTCACGCCTTGGCCACTCCCGAACAAGCGACCGGCTCCCGTTTCACGCGGCGAACTTCATCCGACCGCGGCCTTTGATGCTGACTTGCATGAGATGCAAGCCCCCTATGGCCGGATGTTTAAATTGAGCCTGCGCCTCGTCCTACCGCTTGCGGTTCTCGCCGTTTCATTCGCCTCGGACACGACTTCCGTCGAATCACCGCGGGAGAGCCTGGTCGCCGCCATACAAAGCCGCCGGATCGTGACCTTCATGTATCAAGGCAGGTCGCGAACGGTCGAACCGCATGCCTGCGGGATCAGCCCCGCGGCCGGCGAGGCCGTGCTGCACGGCTACCAAGTCGACGGGGACAGCTCGTCCGGACACCTCCCCGGCTGGCGAACTTTCATGATCGCCAAGATCACCGCGCTGACCGCGACCGAAACCCGGTTCGACGGTCCGCGGGCGGACTACTCCGCGGGGCGCCCGCGGCTTGATCCGCTCTGGGCGGAAGCCCGGCCCGCGGAAGTCCGCTGAAAGCCGGAGGCCCGGCGGGACTCAACCCTCGTGGTTGCGCGGGTGGAACCGCGCGTGCTGCTCCACGAGGCGTTTCTCCTCCACCGCGGTGTAGATCTGCGTCGTCGCCAGATTGGCGTGCCCGAGCATCTCCTGGATCGCACGGAGGTCGGCCCCGCCGCCGAGCAGGTGCGAAGCGAAACTGTGCCGCAGTTGGTGCGGCTTCACGCCGCGGGCGATTCCGGCCCGTTCCGCGTATTTCTGCACGATGAACCAAAGCGTCTTCCGCGAGAGCGCGCCGCCGCGTTCGCTGAGAAAGAGCGCGCTGCCGGTCTTCGTCCGGACGAAGGACGGGCGTCCGGCCGCCAGATAGACGCGCAGGGCGTCCACCGCTTTTCCGCCGACCGGGACCACGCGCTCCTTCGCGCCCTTGCCGAACACGCGCAGATAGCCGTTGTCGAGGTCGAGCTGCTGGAGGGTGAGTCCGGCCAGTTCCGACACGCGAAGGCCGGAAGCATAGAACAGCTCCAGAAGCGCCCGGTCGCGCAGCGCGAAGGCGTCCCCGCCCTGGGGCGCCGAAAGCAGTTTTTCCACCTCCGACGCGGACAGCATGCCCGGCACGCGCCGGACCCGCTTGGGCCCTTGCAGCAGCACGGTGAAATCGTCCGCGCGCAACTCCTCGCGCACGAGGTGCCGCGCCAGGCCGCGCAAGGCGGAGAGCTTGCGCGCGAGGCTCGCCACCGCGACTCCGTCGCCACTGAGTGAATACAGCCAGTCCATGGCCTGCGCCTGCCCCACCTCGGCCCAGTCCTTCACGCCCTTCCGGCTCGCCAGCCAGGCCGCGCACTGCCGCAGGTCGCTCTCATAGCCCGCGACCGTGTGGTCGGAACGCCCCCGCTCGAGCGTGAGCACGTTGCCGAAATCCTCGATCGTCTCGCGCATCGCGGCGGGGATCGCCGGAGACTCCGGGCCGTCCTCCGCCCCGTCGCCGCCCCGGGCGGCCGCCCGACCGGAGGCGCGCGACTTCCCGGAGGAAGCGGGCTTGGGTGCGGACGCGGGCTTGGCCATGCGGACACAAAAAACGCCCCTCGCGAGGGGCGTCTAGGAAACAATGCCTCGGGCGACGCGGCTCAGTAGCGGCGACGGTGCGCCGGCATGGGATTCGGGTTCTGCTCGCGCACGCGGTAGGTGATCCGCGCCTTTTCGAGATCGTAGGGGCTCATCTCCATCTTCACCCGGTCTCCGGTGGAGATGCGGATGAAGTTCTTGCGCAACTTGCCCGAGATGTGGGCCAGCACCACGTGGCCGTTGGCCAACTGGACCTTGAACATCGTGCCCGGGAGCACCGTGAGGATCTTGCCCTCGACCTCGATCGATTTGCCGTCGGATTTATCTTCGGTAGCCATAGTAAGCGGCTCAGCGGCCAAGGACAGGGTGTTGGATCATGCGTGCGCGGGTCGTAAAGGGCACTTGTAAGCCTCATGCCGCCCCTCCTAGTCAAGGCTTTCCTCCCTCGTATTCCCGCATGGTTTTGCCCGCGCCCACGCCCCCGCCCTGCCCTTTTGAGAAACGCTTCCCCTCGCAACTCGTGCGAGACGACGCCTTCTTCATGTCTCTCGCCTTCAACCAGGCGATCGACGCCTGGCGACGCGACGAGGTGCCCATCGGCTGCGTGATCGAACGCGACGGCGAGATCGTCGCCATGGCGCACAACACCGTGGAGGCCGCCCACGATCCGACCGCCCACGCCGAGATGCTGGCCATCACGCAGGCCGCCGCCGCGATCGGCGACTGGCGCCTCGAAAACTGCACGCTCTACGTCACCAAGGAACCCTGCCCCATGTGCAGCGGCGCCACGCTCATGTCCCGGCTCAAGCGCGTCTGCTACGCCGTGCCTGATCCGAAGATGGGCTGCCTCGGCGGCGCCACCAACCTCAGCGAACTCGCGCGCGTCAATCATCGCGTCGAGATCACCGCGGGCGGCGTGCTGGAGCCGGAGTGCCGCGAGCTTTTGCAGGCCTTTTTTCGCCTCAAACGCGCGGCGGGCGGAACGGACGCCTGAGCCGCCAAAAGCGCGACGTTTTTTGCCTCCCGCGGAAGGACTTGCGGGGGACAAATCCACGCTCGCGCAGTTGACGCCGCCCAAGCGCCTACGCACGTTGCGCCCGATCCCCCTTTTCCCAACCCGACAACCCATCCCATCCATGGCCTACGAACTGCCCAAACTCGCCTACGCTTACGACGCCCTCGTTCCGCACATCGACGCGAAGACGATGGAGATCCACCACTCGAAGCACCACCAAGCCTATATCACCAACGTGAACAAGGCCCTCGCCGACGCCGGCGTCGCCGCGCCGGACTGCGTGTGCGACCTCATCGCCGATCTCTCCAAGCTCCCCGAGGCGATCCGCGGCGCGGTGCGCAACAACGGCGGCGGCCACGCCAATCACGCCTTCTTCTGGAATATCATCGGCCCCGCCAAGGGTGGCGCCCCGAAGGGCAAGCTCGCCGCCGCCATCGAGGCCGAGCTCGGCGGTTTCGCCAAGTTCAAGGAGGAGTTCGCCAAGGCCGCCACGACCCGCTTCGGCTCCGGCTGGGCCTGGCTTTATGTCACCGCCGACAAGAAGCTGGCGGTCGGGTCCACCGCCAACCAGGACAGTCCGATCATGGGCAAGGCCGTCGCCGGCATCGAGGGCAAGCCCGTCCTCGGCCTCGACGTCTGGGAGCACGCCTACTACCTCAACTACCAGAACCGCCGCCCCGACTACATCGCCGCGTTCTGGAACGTGGTCGACTGGGACGCCGCCGAGGAAAAATACCTCAAGGCCGTCGCCTGACCCGCGCCACGCAGGGCCGGCGTCGCCGCCGGCCCGCCTTCCCGCCCGCGCCTCCTCCGGCGCGGGCTTTTTTGCGTTCGCGCCGGACGCGTCGCGCGGGCAAACCCGCCGCATGCGCTACTTCATCGGAAAGGATGGCAGGCAACTCGGCCCCTTCGACGCCCGACAGGTGGGCGAGCAACTCGCGGCCGGCGCGTTCTCCCCCGACGATCTGGTCTGGCGCGAGGGCATGGCCGGCTGGGCGCCCTTGCGCACGGAGTTCGCCTCGACGCCGCCCGCGTCCATCGCGTCGCCGGGCGGACACCCCGAACCGGCCCCGCCGCCGTCCTTGTATCCGGGAAACGCATACAACGCGCCGTCCTCCGCCCCTACCAAGGCCGGATTCGTGCTGGGCTGCGTCAATCTGATCACCTGGTTCATCCCGCTCATCGGACTTCCTCTTTCGATCTGGGGACTGGTCGCGTCCATAAAGGCCGTCCGCCAAGGGGGCGGAGGACTCGCGATCGCGGGCCTGGTCCTGAACATCGTCGCGCTCGTCCTTTCGGTCGCCAACGCCGCCATCGGCGCCTATCTCGGGGCCACGGGCCGGCATCCCTTGATTCGCTGACCCGCCCCGGACGGCTCCCTTCGCCCCGTCTATTCCCTCCGGACTCGCCGCGTTGGCCGGCGGGATGAACGGTCGACTGCCGGCCTTGGGACGCCCCCGCGGCGCGGGGGCGGAGCTTTTTGCTTTCTGGGCGGCGGGAGAGTCCTCCACTCTCCGCTTTTTTCGCACCATGCGCTTCTACAAATATCACGCCCTCGGCAACGACTACATCGTCATGAACCCGGCCGACTTCCCCGGCTGGTCCGAGCCCGACGTCGATCAGATCCGCGTCATCTGCCACCGCAACTTCGGCGTGGGCTCCGACGGCATCCTCTGGGGCCCGCTGCCCACCACCAAGGCGCAGTTCGGCCTGCGCATCTTCAACCCCGACGGATCCGAGGCGGAAAAATCCGGCAACGGCCTGCGCATCTTCTCGCGCTACCTCTGGGACGCGAAGCTCGCGACCAAGCCCGTGTTCACCATCGAGACGCCCGGCGGCGTGGTCGAGTCCGAGATCAAGGACGACGGCGCCCTCATCACCGTCGAGATGGGCAACGTGAGTTTCGTCAGCGCCAAGATCCCGCACGTCGGCCCGGAGCGCGAGGTCATCAACGAGCAGATCCGCGTGCTCGACCGCGAGTTCACCTACTGCGCCGCCACCATCGGCAATCCGCACTGCGTGCTGCCCCTCCCCGAGGTCTCCGCCGAGCTCGCCCACAAATACGGCCCGCACCTCGAGACCCACGCCAACTTCCCGCGCAAGACCAACGTCCAGTTCCTCCAGGTGCTCGACCGCGCCAACATCCGCATCGAGATCTGGGAGCGCGGCGCGGGCTACACGCTCGCCTCCGGCAGCAGCTCCAGCGCCGCCGCCGCGGTGGCCCACAAGCTCGGCCTCGTGGACGGCGACGTCACCGTGCACATGCCCGGCGGCAAGATCGGCATCAAGATCGCCCCCGGCTTCGCCATTCGCATGACCGGCACCGTCAACCGCGTGGCCGAGGGCGTGATGCACCCGGAGCTCTTTCTGGTCAAAGTCTGAGCCGGCGCCGACGCGGCGTCCCGGGGTCGGGACCGCGTCCCGCCTCGTCCAAACAAAAAGGCCGCCCCGAAACGGGCGGCCTTTTTGTTGTATTCCTTTTTGACTACGAGCTTCGGAGTGGCCGAAGCGCTCAATACTTCACCGAACACCCGTAGGGCTGGGTCGTGGGGGTGGCGACGGGCTTGCCCTCCTTGATCGAGGCGAGCGCGCTCTTCACGTAGTTCTCCGCCTTTTCGATGTCCGCGGGGTTGGTCGAGCGCACGCTGTCGATCGCGCCGTTGTAGACGAGCACGCCATCGGCGTTGATGATGAAAATATGCGGCGTGGTCTTCGCGTCGTAGACCTTGCCCGCCTTGCCGTCGGAGTCGCGCAGGTAGGCGGCCGCGGTCACTTTGTTCTTCGCCTGCCAGGCCTTCGCTTTCTCCGCGTCGAAGTCGCCCTGTTTGCCCGCCGCGGCGGAGTTGATCTGCAGCCAAACCACGCCGTCGGCCGCCGCAGCCTTCTGCGTTGCGGGGATGTTGCCGCTCTTGTCGTAGTGCTTCACGACAAACGGGCACTCGGGGTTTACCCACTCGAGAACCAGCGTCTTGCCCTTGAAGTCGGAAAGACCGTGGGTCTTGCCGTCCAGATCGGTCAGAGTGAACGCGGGCGCCGGCTGGCCCACGGTGGCGGCACCGAGCAGGGAGGCCGCGAAAACGCCGGCCGCGACAAGACCGGCGCGAAGGAGGGAGGGGAGTCGGAGGGTTTGCATAGGCGTGATGTAGGACGTTTGCTTTTCGCCGCGGTTTCATCCCGGACGAGAACACGCCACCCAATCGCAACCGGCCGGATTTGCCATCCGCCGCCGCATTTTTAGCGCGACACGACGACAACGTCTTCCGGCTCGCCCTGCTCGCGACCACCCCGCAGCTTCCGCGGCGTGACCGGCTGGATCACCGACGTTTTTCGCCTCGGATGGGGCGCCCTCTACTGGAACACGCGCAAGACCTGGCATCGTTTCGGCGATCGCGGCCGCCCGTGTCCCTGCCAGGTGGCCAGTGATTCCGGACGCGCCCGGCGGACCGGCTGCGAAGCCGTCGTTCACTTTCGCTCCCCCGAGCGTTTCCGCGTCGTCTGCCCGCTTCTCGCCCGGCGCGAGGATGGCGCCTGGGTTTGCTCCGTCGACGCTCCCGAGGTCCGTCCTTTCTGGGGACGCGCCCTCCTCATCCTTTCCCTCGGAAGCCTGGGCTCCTACGCCGCAGCCACGTTGCTCGTTTTTCTCACGCTGCACGGGCTCGGCCTCCGCCCGAGCTATCGACAGGTGGCATGGCCGCGCGCTTGGCCGGAACTGCGCGAGGTCCAGGCCCGCCGCTACCTGGAAAAATCCCTCGAGGCCCGCGCCGCGGGGCGCCCGGCCGATGCGGTCTTCGCCTTGGCCAGCGCCTACGAACTCAACCCCTCGGACTACGCCATCGGCATCCTTCTCGCCCAAATCTGGCAAGGAGGCCACCCGATCCAGTCCGACGCCATCTTCGCCCGGCTCTATCGCGAACATCCGGAGAAACGCGAGCAATGCGCCCAAGCCTGGTTTCGCGCCCTGCTCGCGCGCGGCGATCTCGCGGCCATCCTGCCCCTCGCCCGGGAACGGCTGCTCGCCGCGGGCCGCGCCCCCTCTCCCGCCTGGACCCAGGCCTTTCTTTTCGCGAGCCGGCATGCGGGCCAACCCGAATCGGTTTCCGCGATACTCGAGGAACCCGCGCTCCCGCCCGCGCCCCGGGCGATCATCGCCCTGGAAAGCGCCCTCGAGTGGAAGGATCCCGCGGAACGCGTCCGCGCTCTCGTCGACGCCATTCCCGCGGAGCGCGATGCGTTCGCCGCGAACCACCTCCTGCGGCGACTCCTCGAGGAGGGCCGCCCCGACCTCGTGCTTACCCTCGTCGGGGAGACCGGCTCTCCCCTGGGCAACCGGGAAAAAATCCTGCTTCGCCTGGACGCCCTCGCCGCCCTCGGTCGCGGCGCGGAACGAACCGCGCTGCTCGGCCAACTGCTCGCCGCCCCCGCCACCCCCGCGAATTGGGAGCTGCTGAGCGCCCATCTTATCGCATATCCCGAGCCCGCGCTGCTCCGGCTTGTCGCGGAGAAGCACCGCCGCGATCCGCTGCCGGCCAACGAAACGACGTATCCGGCGCTGCTCGCCTGGTTCGCCGCGTGCGGAGCCAACGCGGACGCCGACCATCTCCTCTTCGCCTCGGAACTGCTGAGCCGGGCGTCCGCACGCGATTCCCGCGCGCTGGAACGAGCCCGGCTTGCCTTCCTCGCGCCCCCGTCGACCTTTCGGCTCGAAAACGTCCTTCCCCTTCTCCAACCCCTTCCCCTCGAGACGACCTACGCCCTCTACGTCCGTTACACGCCTGTTCGCCCCGTCACCCGCTGAGCCGACGCCATGCTCCACAAAGTCACCGCCCAGGAACGCCGCGCCTTGCTCGTTCTCGCCACGTTGATCGTTCTCGGCACCGTCGGCCTCTGGATCCTCGACTGACCGGGCGCGCCTCGGCGAAAAACGATCCCAGCCACGCCCCGCATCCGCCCGCCCGGCTCGCCCGTAAACCCATGAGATGCCCGTCGCCCATCCTCCGCCGCCTCCTCCGCCCGCGCTGCACGCGCCGGCCGGGGCTTGCCGCGGGCATCCGCTTCCCCGCATGACGGAGCCGGCCCCCGTTTCCGCGACGGCCGACGCCCGCGCCGCCGACGCCGCCATCGACGTCGCGCTTCTCGCCAGAATCGCGCGCGGAGATCAACCGGCCTTCGCCGCCCTCTACGACCGCCTTTCCGGTCTTCTGGTCGCCACGGCCCGCCGCGTCCTGGGCGACACCGCCGAGGCCGAGGACGTCGTTCACGACGTCTTCCTCTCCATCTGGGCGAACGCCGCCACCTTCGACTCCGCGCGCGGCTCGCCCGTGGCCTGGGCGCTCACCTTGGTCCGCAACCGCTCCATCGACCGGCTTCGTTCGCGCTCGCGTCGCGGCGAGATCCTCGCCGCCTCCGCCCCCTCCGACCTCGGCTATCACGAGCCGGCCGGCGAAGAGGCGCCCCTCGCCACCGATCTCGCCGAGAGGGCCCGGCTCGTGCGAGCCGCCTTGGGCGATCTCCCCGCGGAGCAACGCCGCGCCCTCGAGCTCGCGTTCTTTTCGGGACTTACCCACGAGCAAATCTCCCGCCGCCTGGATTCCCCCCTCGGCACCATCAAGGCCCGCATCCGTCGTGGTCTTCTCTCCCTTCGTGATCGCGTCGCCCCCCGCCTATGATCGACGAATCCACCCACGATCTCGCGGCGCTCCACGCGCTTGACCTCCTGGACGAGCCGGATCGTTCCGTTTTCGAACGTCGCGTCGAGGCCGAGCCCGAGTTGCGCCGCCTCGTCGATCAGCTCCGCGAAGCCGCCGCCGCCCCCGCGCTCGCCGCGCCGGCGCGCGCCCCGTCC
>JACCDY010313365.1_pt1 | contig 68408 bp, 52 predicted proteins | sample 7446391 | NCBI WGS metagenome assembly JACCDY01 (sample SAMN15323451, study PRJNA562643) | freshwater metagenome | isolation source: river surface water | place: USA:Blue River Watershed | collected 2017-08-18
GTCGATGTCCTGCGCGATCGCGCGGCGGATCGCAATGAACTGCGGACGATCCGCGCGCTGCAGCCGCGCATCGGCATTCTGCAGCGCGATCAGCGCGCCGCGCACATTGCCGGCCAGTTGCAGCTGCTGGCTGGCGGTCGACAGCACTTGCTCGATCTCGGCCAGCGCCCAGTCGTCGCGGTTTTTCGCAAGGTCGCGATAGAGCTGCTCGAGCGCAATCTGCTGGCCCTGCGATTCGACTTGCTTGGCTTCCAGCACCGACACCTTGCCCTGCAAGACACGCAATTCGTCATCGACACGGTCGGCGATCAGCTTGGTCTGGCTATTGAGGTTTTCGCCACTTTGCAGGCGCTGCGCGACTTCGCGGCGCAGGTCGGAAACTTCGATGCGCGAGCTCCACCATTGCCAGACAAACAGCGCAGCGAAAACGACGGCGGCAAATTTCAGGCGGCCTTCGCGCGACTCGAACAGGCGCGGCATGCGCGGGCGCCAGGTCGGGCGCCGGTAGGCGAGGCCATCGGTGTCGTCGGGAGCGTTGGCAGTGGACTCGGCAGGCGCGTCACCGTCCACGGATGCGGACGATGCAGTCGATGCAGTCGGTGCAGTCGATGCAGTCGGTGCAGGCGATGCAGTCGGTGCAGGCGATGCCGACTGCTGCGCCGGCGCTGCGGGCTGACCGGCGGCAGGGTTGACCGGGGCTGCGGCGCCGGCCGCCCCGCCGTCGGGCTGGCTGCCCGCGCGGTTGGGATCGTGGGTTTCGCTCATGGACGCGATTGTATCGCTTGTATCGCAGCAATCAGCGCATCGTCGCCTGATCCGGTGCGTAAAACCGTGTCAAAACCCATGGCCTCGGCCGTTTCGGCAATGCGCGGATGCGGCACGATCAGGGTTCGATGGCGCAGCGTGTTCCATGCCGGTGCACCACCGGCCTGCATGGCTTGCGCATGCAAGTGGCGCAGCGCCTCGGAGCTGGTGATCACCCAGGCATGCGGCGCGTTCAGCAAGGCCAACAGGCGTTCCAGCAGGGCCGGATCTTGCGCCGGCGCAGCGCGACGGTAGGCCGCCACCTGCTCGACCCTTACCCCGGCCTCGCGCAGTCGGTCGGCCAGCAACTCGCGCCCGGTCTCGGCGCGCACGATCAGGGCCTTCTTGCCGGCCAGTGCCGGCAAGTCCAGTACGTCGAGCAAGGTTTCGGAATCGGTACGGTGCGGATCGATCGGGCTGGCCACGCTGGCATTGGCCTCGCTCACCCCATGGCGGGCCAGCGCCTGCCGGCTGCTGTCGCCGACAACGGCCGCGATCACGCCCGGCGGCCAGCTGTGAATATGGGCGAAAGCCGCATCGATCGCATTCGGGCTGACAAAGGCCACCAGTGCGTAGTCCGACAAGCGGGACAAGGCCGACGCCAATTCGGCCGCCTGCGGCGAACCGGCCGGCAGCGGCTGGATATCAAGCAGCGGGAAGACATGGGCCGCCAGGCCCAGTGCGGCCAGGCGCGCGGCCAGCGGCTCGGCCTGGGCCAGCGGCCGGGTGATGACGACGGCCACCGCCGCCCCGGCCGGGCCGACGGGCGCGTCTGGGTGAACGCTCATGCGCGCTCGGCCAGCCGCTCAGTCGGCTGCTTTGCACTCGGCCAGGATGGCCGAGGCATCTTGCGCTTCCAGTTCGCCGGCGATCTTCACGCCCATGGCCTCGGGCGCGGCAGAGTCGCCATCGATATCGGCTTGCGCGATGCGCTTGCCGTCCGGCGTGGCGACCATGGCGCGCAGGCGCATGGACTCGCCATCGACCGTGGCATAGGCCGCCAGCGGCACCTGGCAGCTGCCGCCGAAGGTGCGCGAGAGCTGGCGCTCGGCGCGCACGGCGCGCTCGGTGGCGGTATGGTTGAGCGGCGCCAGCAGCGCCTGCAGTTCGGCACGGCCGGCAGGAATTTCGATCGCCATCGCGCCCTGGCCCGGCGCCGGCAGGCTGTCCTCGGGCTCGATGACGGCACGGATGCGCTGCGCCATGCCGAGACGCTTGAGGCCGGCAGCGGCCAGGATGATGGCTGCATATTCGCCGCGGTCCAGCTTGCCCAGCCGGGTGTCGAGGTTGCCGCGCAGGGGCTGGATCACCAGGTGCGGGAAGCGCACTGCAAGCAGCGACTGGCGGCGCAGGCTGCTGGTGCCAACGATGGCGCCGGCCGGCAAATCGGCCAATGACGCATAGTCATTCGAGACGAAGGCGTCGCGCGGATCTTCGCGCTCGAGGACGGCGGCCAGCTCGAAACCCTCGGGCAGCTCCATCGGCACGTCTTTCAGCGAGTGCACGGCGAGGTCGGCCCGACCTTCCTGCATCGCCACTTCCAGCTCTTTGACGAACAGGCCCTTGCCGCCCACTTTGGAGAGCGTACGGTCGAGGATCTGGTCGCCGCGGGTGGTCATGCCGAGAATTTCGACGGTACTGTGCGGATATAATTCAAGCAAGCGTGCCCGCACATGCTCGGCCTGCCACATGGCAAGCCGGCTCTCGCGCGAGGCGATCACCAGTTTTCCGGTAAACGATGCGTTCAATTGAGGGACTCTCTTCAGGGGCCGTCGCCGTGCGGATCGACCGGGGTGAGCAACGCTGCGCAGGTTTCGCAAGAAAGTCTTGCGGATCGACCGGCGGGTTCGGTTTAAAAAACGGGCGGATTTTATCATGCGCCCCCAGCGCAGCGCGGCCATGAACCGCACGGCGCAACCCGCACGACGTGAATCCGGGCGCGACACACGCCGCCCTCCACCGATACAGCCATGGCCCAAAACAAGATCGCAGCACCCCGCAACACGCCGCTTCCCCGCACTCCCGGCCGCACCTCCGGCCGCAGCGCCGGTACAGCCGGCCCGGCGGGCAAGCCGGACAAACCGGGCAAGGCCGGCCGCGCCGGCGCCCTGGCCAAGGATGCGCCACTGAAGGAAGACATCCGCCTGCTGGGCCGCCTGCTGGGCGAGGTGATCCGGCACCAGGAAGGCGAAGCGGTCTATGACATCGTCGAGACCATACGCCAGACCGCGGTCAGATTCCGGCGCGATGCCGACCCGCAGGCCGGCGCCACGCTGGACAAGCTGCTCAAGAAGCTCACCCGCGACCAGACCAATGCGGTGGTGCGTGCCTTCTCGTATTTTTCGCATCTGGCCAATATCGCGGAAGACCAGCATCACAACCGCCGCCGCCGCGCGCACCTGCTGGCCGGTTCCGCGCCGCAGGCCGGCAGCGTGGCCGCCACGCTGGCCAAACTGGATGCGGCCGGCGTTGCCGGCAAGGCCGTCCAGCATTTTTTTGCCGATGCCCTGGTCTCGCCGGTGCTGACCGCGCACCCGACCGAGGTGCAACGCAAGAGCATCCTCGATGCCGGCCGTGAAGTCGCGCGCCTGCTCGCGCTGCGCGACCTGCCGCTGACGCCGCGCGAAAAACAGCGCAACGCGCAACTGCTGCACGCCGAGATCGCCCAGCTGTGGCAGACCCGCATGCTGCGCTATTCGCGGCTGACCGTGGATGACGAGATCGAGAACGCCCTCTCCTACTACCGCATCACCTTCCTGCGCGAATTGCCGGGCCTGATGGATGACATCGAGGAAGAGGTGCTCGAGCAGTACCCGAACCTGCGCTCGCTCAAGCTGCCGCCCTTTGTGCAAATGGGCAGCTGGATCGGCGGCGACCGCGACGGCAATCCGAACGTGAATGCCTCGACCATGACGCGCGCGCTGGAACGCCAGTCGACCACGATCTTTGATTTTTACCTCGACGAAGTGCACGCGCTGGGCGCGGCCCTGTCGATCTCGACCTTGCTGGTCTCGGTCAGCCCGGCGCTGGAGGCCATGGCCGAGGCTTCGCCAGACACCTCGCCGCACCGCACCGACGAGCCCTACCGGCGCGCCCTGATCGGTGTCTATGCGCGGCTGGCCGCCACCGCCCGCAAGCTGGGCGTCAACAACATCCTGCGCCAGGAAGTCGGCGCCGCACCGGCCTATGCGAATGCGGAAGCCTTCATCGCCGAGCTCGACGTGATCGCCGAATCGCTGCGCGCCAATCATGGCCTGGCACTGACCCGGCCGCGCCTGAAGACGCTGCGCCGCGCCGCCGAGATCTTCGGCTTCCATCTGGCCACGCTGGACATGCGCCAGAGCTCGGACGTGCACGAGCGCGTACTGGCCGAACTGTTCTCGGCCGCCGGCGTCTGCACTGACTATGCAGCGCTGACCGAGCAGGAAAAAGTGATGCTGCTGCTGGCCGAACTGGAGCAGCCGCGCCTGCTGCGCTCGCCCTACCTCGCGTATTCGGACGAAACGGTATCGGAGCTGGGCGTGCTGAAGGCCGCGCGCCAGATTCGTGAGCAATTCGGCAGCCGTGCGATCCGCAATTACATCATCTCGCACACCGAGACCGTGTCGGACTTGCTGGAGGTCTTCCTGCTGCAACGGGAGAGCGGGCTGATGCATGTCGCGCAAGGCGACAAGGCGCCCGATGCGCAACTGATGGTGATCCCGCTGTTCGAGACCATACCGGACTTGCGCAATGCGCCCGGCATCATGGATGGCCTGCTGTCGATACCGATGGTGCGCGAGCTGGTCAGCCAGCAGGGGCAGCTGCAGGAAGTGATGCTCGGTTATTCGGACTCCAACAAGGACGGCGGTTTCCTGACTTCGAACTGGGAGCTGTACAAGGCCGAGATCTCGCTGGTACAGGTGTTCGAGAAGCATGAGGTCAAGCTGCGCCTGTTCCATGGCCGCGGCGGCACCGTCGGTCGCGGCGGCGGCCCCAGCCACGAGGCCATCCTCGCGCAGCCGGCCGGCACCGTGAACGGCCAGTTCCGGCTGACCGAGCAGGGCGAGATCATTGCATCGAAATTCTCCAATCCCGAGATCGGCCGCCGCAACCTCGAGCTGGTGGTGGCTGCCGTGATGGAGGCCAGCCTGACCCCGGCGGCCGGCGACGGCAGGCGCGCCCGGCGCCTGGCCGAGTTCGAGCGGGTGATGGAGACCCTGTCCGAATATGCGTACCGCGCCTATCGCGAGCTGGTCTATGAGACACCGGGCTTCACCGATTACTTCTTTGCGGCGACCCCGATCACCGAAATCGCCGAGCTCAACATCGGCTCGCGCCCGGCCTCGCGCAAATCGACCCGCCGCATCGAAGACTTGCGCGCGATTCCCTGGGGCTTTTCCTGGGGCCAGTGCCGCTTGCTGCTGCCGGGCTGGTTCGGCTTTGGCAGCGCGGTCAATCGCTGGCTGGCCGACGAGCAATCGGCCGACCGCTTGGGCAAGGCCAAGAAGCTGGCGCTGCTCAAGGCGATGGTCAAGGAATGGCCGTTTTTCTCGACGCTGCTCTCGAACATGGACATGGTGCTGGCCAAGACCGACCTGGCCGTCGCCTCGCGCTATGCGGGACTGGTGGCCGACAAGAAACTGCGCAATGCCATCTTCAAGCGCATCGTGGCCGAGCATGAGCTGACGATTGCCTGTCTGGCGCTGGCCACCAGCACCCGGGACCGGCTGGCCGGCAACCCCACGCTGGCACGCTCGATCAAGAACCGCTTCGCTTACCTCGATCCGCTGAACCACCTGCAGGTCGAATTGGTGAAACGCCATCGTGCATGGAAGGAACAGGGGCGCGAGCCTGATGTCCGTGTGCACCGCGGCATCCACCTGTCAATCAACGGGGTGGCGGCTGGCCTGCGCAATACGGGCTGACACCCGGCGCTGCCCTGCCCGTCCTCTATAATTCGCTCCCATGAACGATCAATTCGCCAAAAAATCCGAAGCGTGGTCTGCCCGCTTTTCCGAACCCGTGTCCGACCTGGTCAAGCGCTACACCGCATCGGTGTTCTTCGACAAGCGGCTCGCCCATGTCGATATCCAGGGCTCGCTTGCGCATGCCGAGATGCTGGCCGCGCAGAACATCATCAGCCAGGCCGATCATGAGGCGATCCGGGGCGGCATGGCCCAGATCCTGTCCGAGATCGACTCGGGCAAGTTCGAATGGCTGCTGGACCTGGAAGACGTGCACCTGAATATCGAGAAGCGCCTGACCGAGCTGGTGGGTGATGCCGGCAAGCGCCTGCACACCGGCCGCTCGCGCAATGACCAGGTGGCGACCGACATCCGCCTGTACATGCGCTCTGCGATCGACGACATCAGCGGCCTGCTGAAGGCGCTGCGCGTGGCGCTGGTCGACCTCGCCGAAAAAAATGCCGACACCATCCTGCCCGGCTTCACCCACATGCAGGTGGCGCAGCCGGTGACCTTCGGCCACCACATGCTGGCCTATGTCGAGAGGTTCGGCCGCGATGCCGAGCGCATGGCCGACTGCCGCAAGCGCGTCAACCGGCTGCCGCTGGGCGCGGCGGCACTGGCCGGCACCACCTTCCCGATCGACCGTGAGCGCGTGGCGCGGACGCTGGGCTTCGAGGATGTCTGCCACAACTCGCTGGACGCGGTGTCCGACCGCGACTTCGCGATCGAATTCTGCGCCGCCGCCGCACTGGTGATGACGCATGTCTCGCGCCTGTCCGAAGAACTGGTGATCTGGATGAGCCCGCGCGTAGGCTTCATCGATATCGCCGACCGCTTCTGCACCGGCTCGTCGATCATGCCGCAAAAGAAAAACCCGGACGTGCCCGAACTGGCGCGCGGCAAGACCGGCCGCGTGAATGGCCATCTGATCTCGCTGCTGACCCTGATGAAAGGCCAGCCGCTGGCCTACAACAAGGACAACCAGGAAGACAAGGAACCCTTGTTCGACACCGTCGATACCGTCATCGACACGCTGCGCATCTTTGCCGACATGGCCGGCGGCATCAGCGTCAAGCCGGCGGCGATGCGCGCCGCCGCCCTGCAAGGCTATGCGACCGCGACCGACCTGGCCGACTACCTGGTGAAGAAGGGCCTGCCGTTCCGCGATGCGCATGAAGCCGTCGCGCATGCGGTGCGCGCCTGCGAACAGAAGGGCTGCGACCTGGCCGACCTGACGCTGGACGAGCTGCGCCAGTTCTCGCCGCTGATCGTCGACGACGTGCATGCAGTGCTGACGCTGGAGGGCTCGGTCGCTGCGCGCAACCACGTCGGCGGCACGGCGCCGGAGCAGGTGCGTGCGGCCATTCGCCGCGTGCGCCAGCAACTGGCCTGACGCCGCACTGCCAACGCGGCATTACCAACGCAGCATTACCAACGCAGCATTACCAAAGCAGCACCCCTGCTCCAGCCCCACGGGCGCAGCAGCAAAGGCTGCCTTTGGATAGGCGCAAGGATTTTCCCAGCGCCATCGTTGTGATAAAACGTCAAGACTAGGAGGAGGACAACCCGAACGGAACATGGTCATGGCCGCTGTTGCACAGCAGCATGCGGTCAAGGCACTCGACAGTCATACATTGCCCGGCACCCTCCACGCCACAACAGACCGCATGAGACCCTGACCATGAACTCCCTACTCTCGTTGTCCAAAATTATCGATGCGCTCAATGAACGCATCGGCCTCACGATCAGCTGGGCGCTGCTGCTGGCTGTGCTGATTTGCAGCGGCAATGCGCTGGCACGCTATTTCCTCAACGCGAGCTCGAACGCGTGGCTGGAGATCCAGTGGTATCTGTTCGGCGCGATCTTCCTGCTGGCCTCCTCGTACACGCTCAAGCGCAATGAACATGTGCGCATCGATGTCATCACCGGGCACTTGTCCCGGCGCCTGCAGGCATGGATCGATGTGTTCGGCTTCCTGCTCTTCATGCTGCCCGTGACCGGCCTGATCTTGTACTTCGCCGTTCCGTATGCGTGGGAGTCCATTCGCAACCAGGAAGTCTCCAGCAATGCCGGCGGGCTCATCGTGTGGCCGGCCAAGGCCCTGATCCCGCTGGGCTTCCTGCTGCTGGTGCTGCAAGCCATCTCCGAACTGATCAAGCGCATCGGCTTCCTGGCAGGGAAGATCGATGCCAGCGTTTACGAGAAACAGCAGCTCACGCCGGCCGACGAGATCGAGGCCATCGCCGCGGCCAACAAACTGCAGGCGCCGGCCGGACTGGTGCTGCCGACCGCTGTGTCGGCGGCGGCAGCGGCCGCTGCCGGCACTCCCCCTGGCGGCGATGCCGCCGGCAACGTCGCGGAGGCCTGAGATGACCGAGTTCCTGATTGCGAACATGGCCCCGATCATGTTCGCCACCCTGGTGGTATTCCTGCTGTCGGGTTTCCCGGTGGCTTTCTCGCTGGCGGCCAATGGCCTGTTGTTCGGCCTGATCGGCATCGAAGTCGGCCTGCTCAAGCCCGAACTGCTGCAGGCGCTGCCGAACCGCCTGTTCGGCATCATGGGCAATGACACGCTGCTGGCCATCCCCTTCTTTACCTTCATGGGACTGGTGCTCGAGCGCTCCGGCATGGCCGAGGATTTGCTCGATACCATCGGCCAGCTGTTCGGGCCGCTGCGCGGCGGCATTGCCTATGCGGTGATCTTCGTCGGCGCGCTGCTGGCCGCCACCACCGGCGTGGTGGCCGCATCGGTGATCTCGATGGGACTGATCTCGCTGCCGGTGATGCTGCGCTACGGCTATGACCGCAAGATCGCCTCCGGCGTGATCGCCGCTTCCGGCACGCTGGCGCAGATCATTCCGCCCTCACTGGTGCTGATCGTGATGGCCGACCAGCTGGGCCGTTCGGTTGGCGACATGTACCAGGCTGCGCTGATACCCGGGCTGCTGCTGACGGTGATGTATGCGGGCTATGTGATGGCGATCTCCATCCTGCGCCCGACCGCACTGCCGGCACTGCCGCCGGAGGCGCGCAACCTGCGCGAGCCAGACGGTTCCAACGGCCTGCCCTCGCTGCTGGTCGTGATCGTCGCCGGCGCGCTGGCCGCCTGGCTGTTCAAGACCTATTACCTGCTGATCCACAAGCCGGCGATGGCCGCCGACGAGACACTGGTCTACTCGGCCGTGGTCGGCGTGGCCGTCACCTACATCGCCGCGCTGCTGAACCAGAAGCTGGATCTGGGCCTGTTGTCGAAAATGGCCGAGCGCGTGGTGCTGGTGCTGGTGCCGCCGCTGGCGCTGATCTTCCTGGTACTGGGCACCATCTTCGTCGGCATCGCCACCCCGACCGAAGGCGGCGGCATGGGGGCGCTGGGGGCGATGCTGCTGGCGCTGGCCAATCGCCGGCTGTCGCTGGACCTGCTGAAACAGGCAATGAACTCGACCACCCGACTGGCCTGCTTCGTGATGTTCATCCTGATCGGCTCCAGTGTGTTCTCGCTGGTGTTCCGGGGCATCAATGGCGACCTGTGGGTCGAGCACCTGCTGAGCTCGCTGCCGGGCGGCCAGGCGGGCTTCCTGATCGTGGTGAACCTGCTGTTCTTCGGGCTGGCCTTCTTCCTCGATTTCTTCGAGCTGGCCTTCATTCTGGTGCCGCTGGTGGGGCCGGTGGCCGACAAGATGGGCATCGACCTGATCTGGTTCGGCGTGCTGCTGTCGGTGAACATGCAGACCTCGTTCATGCACCCGCCGTTCGGCTTTGCGCTGTTCTACCTGCGCTCGGTGGCGCCCAAGCAGGTCAAGACCAGCGAGATCTACTGGGGCGCCGTGCCTTTCGTCGGCCTGCAATTGCTGATGGTGGCGCTGATCATTGCCTTCCCGACCCTGATCTCGGTCGGCAGCAAGGTCGACATGAAGGAACAGCTGGAGCTCAACGTCAACATGCACGACAACGACTTCGGTGGCGAGACGCCAAATGTCGAGTTCCCGGTCGACGGCGACAGCCCGACCGACCTGAGGCTGGACTTCCCGCCGGCGGCGCCGGCCAAGCCGGGCAAATGAAAGGACGCCCGGCACTGACCGCGCTAACCCATAAAAAAGCCCGCTTGCGCGGGCTTTTTCTTTTCGACCTGCCTTTCAGGCTGCTGGTCGGCTCGCCTATCAGGATTTGCGGCCAATCAGATAGCTCTGCACGGGGTTTTCTGCCACCGAGTACCAGTTGTTCTGGTCCTGGCGGAAACGACGCCAGGGTTCCAGCACCTTCTTGAAGCGCGGGTTCCTGGTCGCCTCGTCGTCAATGACCTCGATCGCGGCCTTGTAGCAGGCATCCATGATGGACTTGGAGAAGGTACGCAGCTTGACCCCGTTCTTCACCAGTCGGGCCAACGCGGCCGGGTTGCGGGCGTCGTACATGGCCTGCATTGCCACATGGGCCTCATAGGTCGCGACCTCGAGCGCGTTCTGGTATTCCTTGGGCAGCTTGTCCCACTCTTTCTGGCTGACGTAGAAGGAGAGCTGGGCGCTCGATTCCCACCAGCCCGGGGTGTAGTAGTAAGGGGCGACCTTGTTGAAACCGAGCTTCTCGTCGTCATACGGGCCTATCCATTCGGCCGCATCGATCGTGCCTTTTTCCAGCGCCGGGTAGATGTCGCCGCCGGCAATCTGCTGCGGCACCACGCCGAGCTTTTGCATGACGCGACCGGCAAAACCGCCGACGCGCATTTTCAGCCCGCTCAGGTCCTGGGGCGTGCTGACCTCGCGCCGGAACCAGCCCCCCATCTGGCAGCCGGTGTTACCGCCCATGAAGTTGACGATACCGTAATCGTGGAAGAACTCGCGCATCAGCTGGCGACCGCCGCCCTGGTCCATCCACGCGGTCTGCTGGCGCGCGGTCAGGCCAAAAGGGATGGCGGTATCGAAGGCAAACGTCGCATCTTTGCCAAAGTAATAGTAAGACGCGGAATGCCCCATTTCCACGGTGCCGGCCTGCACCGCATCCATCACCTGCAGCGCGGGCACGAGCTCGCCGCCCGGAAAGACGCGGATATTGAATTTGCCATCGGTGAGCTGCGCCACGCGCCGGGCCATGATTTCAGAGGCGCCGAAGATCGTGTCCAGCGACTTCGGGAAACTGGACGCAAGTCGCCAGTTGATGGCGGGATTGCCCTGTGCAATGGCCGGTGCAGCAACCGTGGCCACTGCGGCGCCAGCGATACTGGCAGCGGCTGCGTGAATGAAACGACGACGTGTCATGTAAGGTCCCCTTTTCCCGATCCAGAAATAGGTGCGAATTCGCCGATCGGGATTTTTGCGAATATGCACTGCCAACATTAATTTTTCGGCAATTCTGTGAGGGCTGGCGACAAGGGGCAATACCTATTTCATGGCAAAGCTGAGAGTGTTGTTGGCACGCATGAAGAAAAACATTTCTGCATGCTCAATCAAAATTTCTATCCGCTATCGTGAAGAGAGATAGGCTGAATGCGCTGTTGTTTATTCGCTGCGAATGGAAGCGAAAGACGCGCTGGCGCACCGTCATTGAAGTGGGGACGAACAAAGGCACAGCAGAGCCCTGCCGGGCGGGCCAGCGTTTGTCAGCAGGGAAGTTTGCGCAGGCGCAGATTGGCGCAGATCAAGCGAGGACGCGATACGCAACAGCCAGCGCGCAGGCATCGCCGATACGGGACTGCAGGCTCGTCAGGAAGCCCGCGATGCTCAACTACCGGTGATGGTCAAGCGCCGTTGACGCTCAAGCGCCGTTGATGCTCAAGCACCGTTGATGCTCAAGCACCGTTGATGCTCAAGTGCCGGTGATGCTCAAGCGCCGGTGATGCTCAAGCGCCGGTGATGCTCAAGCGCCGGTGATGCTCAACCGCCGGCGATGGTCATGCCATCGACCAGGATCGAGCCGGTGTGCTTGGTGCCGCGCACCAGCACGTCATTGCCGATGCCGACGATGTCGCGGAACATCTGCTGCAGGTTGCCGGCGATGGTGATTTCTTCCACCGGATACTGGATCACGCCATTCTCGACCCAGTAGCCGGAAGCGCCGCGCGAGTAATCGCCGGTCACGTAATTGACGCCCTGCCCCATCAGCTCGGTGACCAGCAGGCCGGTGCCCATTTTCTTCAGCATGCCGACCAGGTTGTCGGCCGCCGTCGTCTGGTTCGACAACAGCTGCAGGTTATGCGAGCCGCCTGCATTGCCGGTGGTTTGCATGCCCAGCTTGCGCGCCGAATAGGGCGACAGGAAGTAGCCCTGCACGACACCGTTGCGGATCACTTCGCGCTGGCGGGTGCGCACGCCTTCTTCGTCAAACGGCGACGAGCCGACCGCGCCCCGCACATGCGGGTCTTCCAGCAGCTGAATATCCTTGCCGAAGACCTGCTTGCCGATCGAATCCGTGAGGAAGGTGGACTTGCGGTACAGCGCGCCGCCCGACACTGCCTGCACGAAGGCGCCCAGCAGGCCGCAGGCCAGCGGCGCCTCGAACAGCACCGGGCATTTGCGGGTATCGAGCTTGCGCGCGTTCAGGCGCGACAGCGCGCGCTCGGCAGCGTAGCGGCCGACGGCCTCGGGCGAGGCGAGCCGGGCCGGGTTGCGATCCGACGAATACCAGTCGTCGCGCTGCATGTGGTTGCCGCGGCCGGCGATCGGCGACACCGAGATCGAATGGCGTGAATACGGATAGCCTTCCAGGAAGCCGCGCGTATTGCCCAGCACGAAGTGCGACTGCTGCGCATACACGCCCGCCCCTTCGCTGTTGGTCACGCGCTTGTCGACCGCGAACGCGGCCGCCTCGCAGCGCAGCGCCAGTTGCGCCGCTTCTTCGGCGCTGATCGTCCACGGGTGGAACAGGTCCAGGTCGGGCGGCGCGGTCTCGAGCATGCCGGCTTCCGGCAAGCCGGCGCAATCATCCTCGGCCGTGAAGCGGGCGATGTTGTAGGCAGCATCGACCGTATCTTTCAGCGCTTGCGTGGAAAAATCCGAGGTGCTGGCATTGCCGCGGCGGATGGCGCGCCCCTTGCCGAGGAAGACGGTGACGCCGATGCCCTTGTCCTTGTTTTGCTCGATGGTCTCGACGGCGCCCTTGCGCACCGTGACCGACAGCCCCTGCCCTTCGCTGATCTCGACCACGGCGTCAGACGCGCCTTTCTCCCTGGCAAAGCGCAACATGTCGCTGGCAATTTGCTTCAGCTGGTCCTGGGTATGGGTGAACACGGGCTTGTTCATGGGGCTCTTTGGCGGTCGGAGGGGCAAAGCAGGTATCATAGCAGCCGTTCAAGAAAGACATAGCCACCATGCCGAATGCCAATCGCGGCGCCGTCGGATTCCAGTCCAGTGAGTTCGAGCAGGAATACGATCGCCCGTCCAAATCCCAGTTGAAGCGCGAAATGACGGCGCTTCAGAAGCTCGGCTCCGTGCTGGTCGAAGCCCCGCGCGACCGCGTCAAGCGCGTGCCGATGCCCGAAGACGTGCTGGAAGCGATCCTGATGTGCCAGAAGATCACCAGCCACGAAGGCCGCCGCCGCCAGCTGCAGTACGTGGGGAAGAAGATGCGCACGCTGACCGAAGAAGAAGTGGCCGTGATCCAGGCCACCGTCGACGGCTGGCGCGGCGCCTCGCGCGCCGAGGCCGCCGCGCTGCACTCGATCGAGCGCCAGCGCGACAAGCTGCTGGCCGACGGCGACGCGCTGACCGAGCTGTGCGCCAGGCATCCCGAGCTGGATGTCCAGCAAATGCGCACGCTGATCCGCAACGCCCGCAAGGAACAGGCCGAGAGCAAGCCGCCGAAAGCCTACCGCGAGATCTTCCAGGTCCTGAAGGGCCTGCAAGGTGCGCCGGACACGAATGCAGACCAAGGACAAGACAGCGATGAAGAAGACGAGGACGCATCCTGACGAGCTGATCATCGGGCTGGTATCGATCTCCGATCGCGCCTCCAGCGGTGTCTATGAAGACCAGGGTGTGCCGGCCTTGCGCGACTGGTTCGCGTCGGCGCTGGCCAGCCCGTGGCAGATGGAAACCCGCCTGATCCCCGATGAGCAGGCCGTGATCGAAAAGACCCTGATCGAGCTGGTCGACGAGGTCGGCTGCGACCTGGTGCTGACCACCGGCGGCACCGGCCCGGCGCGGCGCGACGTGACGCCGGAAGCCACGCTGGCCATCGGCACGAAGGACATGCCGGGCTTCGGCGAGCAGATGCGCCAGATCAGCCTGAAGTTCGTGCCGACGGCGATCCTGTCGCGCCAGGTGGCGGTGATCCGCGAGACGGCCGACCATGCGGCGCTGGTGATGAACCTGCCGGGCCAGCCGAAATCCATCCGCGAGACGCTCGAAGGCCTGAAGGATGCAGACGGCAAGCCGGTCGTGGCCGGCATCTTCGCCGCCGTCCCCTATTGCATTCAACTGATCGGCGGTCCTTACGTCGAGACCCATGAGGCCGTCTGCAAGGCGTTCCGGCCCAAGACCGCGATCCGCGCCCAATAAACCATGACGACCCTGCCCCTGCTCGAGACCGTAGAAATCGCCACCGGCGACCAGCCGAACGCCGCCATCATCTGGATGCACGGCCTGGGCGCCGATGGCAATGACTTCGTGCCCATCGTGCGCGAACTGAACCTGTCCGGCCTGCCGGCGCTGCGCTTCGTGTTCCCGCATGCCCAGACGATGCCGGTCACGATCAACAACGGCTATGTGATGCGTGCCTGGTACGACATCCTCGGCATGGACCTGGTGCGGCGCGAAGATGAGGCAGGCCTGCGCGCCTCGCAGGCCCGCATCGAGCAACTGATCGCGCGCGAAGTCGCGCGCGGCATTCCGTCCGAACGCATCGTGCTGGCCGGCTTCTCGCAAGGCTGCGCGATGACGCTGCAGACAGGCCTGCGCCATCCAGCGCGGCTGGCCGGCCTGCTCTGCCTGTCCGGCTACCTGCCGCTGGCCGACAAGCTCGCCGCCGAGCGCCATGCCGCCAACCAGCAGACCCCGGTCTTCATGGCCCATGGCCGCGGCGACAATGTGGTGCAGATCGGCCGCGCCGAAGCCTCGCGCGAGCTGATGAAGGAACTGGGCTATGCCATCGAATGGCATGAGTACCTGATGCCGCATTCGGTCTGTGAAGAAGAGATCGACGACATCGGCGACTGGCTGCGCCGCGTGCTGGGGGCTGCATGAAACCGTCCACACCCGCCCTGGCCGTCGCCGCGCTGCTGCTGGCCTGCGCACTGCCGGCGCAGGCCGCCGGTGATTTCACCTGCACCATCCATGGCGCATCCGAAGTCACGCCCGAGGGCAAACTGGACGCGCTGGCCGGCGGCAAGAATTATTACGAGACCGTGGCCGGTGCCGAATTCATCGTCCAGCGCGACAAGGGCGTGATGATGGGCCGCTTCGTCAGCAATGCCGGCTGGAAGCTGAGCGTGATCGACCCCGGTTCGGCGAGCAGCGCCTACAAGGTGCTGTCCACCCGTCCCGGCGGCCGCTACCAGAGCCAGTATTTCGAAGTCAGGGTGCAAGACAAGGGCGACAAGAAGCCCTTCGTGCTGGTCGCGGCCGAAGTCCTGCACGGCACCTGCACGCAGTAAGCCGCCCGGATCTCCGGATTCCCTGAACCCCGGGCCGCGGCCGCCGGGCGGGCGCTGTTGGTGCGACAGCCGGCCATTTCCGCTATACTTCGGGCCTCAATGACCTCGCGCGTGCCGTGGGTCCCTGCCTCGCATCAATCCCGACACTGCAAAAGATAGGAAACCAGCCATGGCCTGGATGGAAACGCTCGACCACGTCATTACCCATCAGCTTGAAGCGCTCGCACCGGAGACAGACCTGCAGGCGCGCTTCCCGCGCACCGTCATCGATGCACTGGCCGAGGCCGGCCTGCTCGGCCTGATCACCAGCAAGGACATGGGCGGCCTCGGACTGGGGCTGGCCGAAGCCAGCCAGGTCGTCGCCCGGCTCGCGCAGACCTGCCCGTCGACGGCGATGGTGGTCTGCATGCATTACTGCGGCGCGGCCGTGATCGAACAGTTCGGCCCGGAGAATGTGCGCCGCGATATCGCCGCCGGCAAGCACCTGTCGACGCTGGCCTTCTCCGAAGCCGAATCGCGCAGCCACTTCTGGGCACCGGTCAGTACCGCGACCCGGGTCGGCGACGACATCCTGCTGGATGCGCGCAAGAGCTGGATCACCTCCGCCTTCGAGGCCGATGCCTATGTCTGGTCGTCCAGGCCGCTGGCCGCCGACGGCGCCAGCAGCATCTGGCTGGTCGATGCGAAGGCCGACGGCCTGACGCTGGCGGCGCCGTTCAATGGCATGGGCATGCGTGGCAATGCGTCCTCGCCGGTCACGGCAAACAAGGTGAAAGCCCGTGTCGCCCTCGGCGACGATGGCAAGGGCTTCGACATCATGATGGGCGTGGTCCTGCCCTGGTTCAGCGTGCTCAATGCCTCCTGCTCGGTCGGCACGATGGAAGGCAGCCTGGCGCGCGCCATCGCGCACGTCGGCGCCACCCGCCACCAGCATCTGGATACTTCGCTGGCCGATCTGCCGACCATCCGCGCCTATCTGGCCAAGGCACGCATCAAGGCCGACATGGCCCATGCACTGCTGCAGGACACAGTGGCGGCCATCGGCAGCGGTCGTGCCGACACCATGCTGCGCGTGCTGCAGGTAAAAGCCGCCTGCGCCGAAGCGGCGCTGGAAGTGACCGACACCACGATGCGGGTCTGCGGCGGCGCGGCGTTCCGCAAGGAAGTCGGCGTCGAGCGCCTGTTCCGTGATGCGCGCGCCGCGCACGTGATGGCACCGACCACCGACGTGCTGTACGACTTCATCGGCAAGGCCATCACCGGCCTGCCGCTGTTCTGAAACCGCAGCCCGCACCGCGCTGCACGGACTACAGGAAGAAGCAATGAGCAAGCAGACTCTGGTGATGGGCGCAGTCGCCTATGCACCGAAGGTCGTCACGATCTGGGAAGGCTTCAAGGCCTGGTTCCGCGAACACGACCTGGCCTTCGATTTCGTGCTGTACTCGAATTACGAGCATCAGGTCGAAGACCAGTTCAACGGCAAGCTGCACCTGGCCTGGAATTCGCCGCTGGCCTGGGTGCGCGCCGAGCGCATCGCCCGCGCCACCGGCGTTTCGGTATCGGCCATCGCGATGCGCGACACCGACTGCGACCTGAGCTCGGTGCTGGTCACCCGCACCCAGGCTGGCATCGATAGCCTCGAGCAGCTGCGCGGCAAGACCGTCGGCTTCGGCGCGATCGACTCGCCGCAGGCCACCCTGATCCCGATGGACCACCTGCGCCAGGCCGGGCTGGTGGCCGGCAAGGATTACACTGCGCAGCGCTTCGACGTCCTCGGCGGCAAGCATGGCGACCATGTGGGCGGCGAGCTCGATGCCGCTCGCGCACTGGTGGCCGGCAAGATCGACGCTGCCTGGATGATCGACGGCAACCACCTGGCCTTTGCATCGGATGGCACGCTGCCGGCCGGCCAGACGCGGGTGATCGCGCGCACCGCGCCTTTCGACCATTGCAACTTCACGGTCAGCCCGGGTGCGCCGCAAGCATTGATCGCCCGCTTCACCGAACTGCTGCTGGGCATGCGCTGGGACGACCCGGCCGTGCGCCCGCTGCTGGAACTGGAAGGCCTGCGCCAGTGGAAGCTCGGCCGCACTTCCGGGTATGCTGCGCTGGAACGCGCTGTTGACGATGAAGGTTTCTACAATGCTGCAGGCAGTATCACCGCAACCGACTATCAATATTGAGTCACTGGGACTCGACCAGGGCGCGCACTTGCTGATCAAGCGCGCGCTGGGCGAGCTCGCCATCGGCGCGACCCTGCGCGTGACCGGCAGCGCGCCCGACTGGGACATGCACCTGCTGGCCTGGTGCCGCAGCCATGGCCATGCCGTCACCTTTGAGGGCGACCATGCCGACGTCGTGCGCGGCCCCTATCAGCAAGGCCGCTGGCAAGGCGCCGAGCAGCACGGGCAGGCCGACCGCAGGGCACCGGACGCCGTCTCGGCGCAGGCACGGCCCGACTGGGGCCTGGCGGCGCGCGGCGCCACCGTCGAGGCCGGCAGCCCCGGCTTCGATTTCCGCTTCAGCGACAAGGCCGGCATCTGGGCCGAATCCGCAGCCGACCTGTACCAGCAGGCGCTGGCCGGCCAGTGGGACCCGGCCACCGCGATCGACTGGACCGCCACCACCGATCTGCCCGACGAAGTCGAGGATGCGATCGTGCAGGTCATGACCTACCTGATCGAAAACGAAAATGCCGCCCTGCTGGTGCCGGCGCGCCACCTGGGCCAGGTGCATCCGCATTTCCGCGAAGTGGTCCAGCTGCTGGCCGTGCAGTGCGCGGACGAGGCACGGCATGTGGAAGTGTTCACCCGCCGCGCAACGCTCAAGCGCAGCAACCCGGCACTCTCCGGCGCCGGCGGACAGGCGTCGCTGAAGACGCTGTTCGAGTCCAGTGATTTTTCGACCAGTGCCTTCCTGCTGTCGGTGCTGGGCGAAGGCAGTTTCGTGAACCTGCTGAACTTCCTGCATGAATTCTCGCCGGACAAGCTGACCTCGCAGATCGCGCGGCTGGTCGCGCGCGACGAAGCGCGCCATGTGGCCTTCGGCATGGCCCATCTCGAATACCGGCTGGCACAGGACCCGGGCTATATCGCGTCGCTGCGCGCTGCGATCGAGCAGCGCTATGACGCGCTGTCGGCCAGCGCCGGCCTGAATGAAGAAGTGTTCGATGCGCTGATCCTGCTGGCTGCCGGCGACACCACGCCGCAAGCGATCCGCCAGGGCTTCGCCCGGGTGCAGCAGCTCAAGCAGGACATGGGCACCGGGCGCAAGGCGCGGCTGGTGCGGCTGGGCTTCCCGGTGGCCGAGGCCGAACGCCTGTCCGGCCTGCACACCCGCAACTTCATGTGAGCAGCGCCTAGTGGGGATCTTCCATGCGCGACGTCTTCAGGGTGTCTGGCATGCGCAGGTAGACCAGCAGCGAGACGGCGATGCAGGCCGTTGCATACCAATAGAATCCACTCTCATGCCCGGCCTGCTTGAAGGCCAGCGCGACCGCATCCACCGAACCACCGAAGATCGATACCGTCAGTGCATACGGCACGCCGACGCCGAGCGCGCGCACTGAAGTCGGGAACAGCTCGGCCTTCACGATGCCGGTGATCGACGTGTAGCCTGAAATGATGACCCACGCGCCGCAGATCAGCAGCCAGGCCAGCCACGGGCTCTTCACTTGCGACAGGAAGGTCAGCAGCGGCACCGTGCACAGCACGCCCAGCGTGCCGAACCAGATCAGCAAAGGCTTGCGGCCCACGCGATCCGACAGCGCGCCATACAGCGGCTGCAGCAGCAGCGCCACCACCAGATAGCCGAGCACCACCATCGTCACCTGCGCATCGTCGAGGCCGACCGACAGCTTCAGGAATTTCTGCATGTAGGTCGTATACGTGTAGAACGCGCTGGTGCCGCCGATCGTGATGCCGACCACCAGCAGCAATTCGCGCCAGTGCGCCAGCAAGGCGCCGAAGGTGCCGCGGCCGCTGTCCGCGACGCTGCCGGCAGCCGCCTTGCCAGCGGCACGCGCCGCCACCGAGGCCTGGTAATGCGGGGTCTCGTGCATGTCGCGCCGCATGAACAGCGCATACAGCGACAGCAGCGCACCGATCGCGAACGGTATGCGCCAGCCCCAGGCCCTGAGTTCGTCGGGCGTCAGGAAAAAGCTTTGCAGCACCAGCAGCAGCAAGATCGCGGCCAGCTGCCCGCCGATCAGCGTGGTGTACCAGACACCGGAATAAAAACCACGCTGGCGGGTGCCGGCCATCTCGGCCAGGTAGGTCGCGCTGGCACCATATTCGCCGCCCTGCGACAGGCCCTGCAGCAATCGCGCGACGACCAGAATGCCGGCCGCCGCCGCGCCGATATCGGCATGCGTGGGGCTGACCGCGATCAGCAGCGAACCAAAGCACATCAGCAGCACCGAGACCAGCAGCGAACGCCGGCGGCCGTAGCGGTCGGCAATCCATCCGAACAACAAGCCGCCCAGCGGGCGCACGACGAATGCCGCCGCAAAGACCGCCGCGGCCGACAGCTGCTGCGCAACCGGGTCGGCCGAGGGGAAGAAGGCCGGCGCGAAATACAGCGCGAACGCGGTATATGCGTAAACGTCATACCACTCGATCAGGTTGCCGATCGAACCGACCAGGATGGCTTTGACGCGGGCGCGCGTCGTCAGTTCGGATGGCTGCCCGACTGCGGCGGGCGCAGTCAGGCCGGTGTCGGCGGTGGCCGCCGTCTGCGAATCGGTGCCGAGGTCGGGGTCGGATGCGGATGCAGTGAAAGGACGGGCGGGGGTCGCCTCTGGCGTCATGGGGTGGCTCCGTTCGTTAGCGGCCATGCGCGGACAGGCGCTGGCCGTGCCCCGCTCGGCGGCCAGTTGGGCGGCGCAATTCCGGCGGGCTGTTGTTGATTTCGTGGCATCATAATCCCTAACGCGATCGGGAGACGCATCGCCATCACCGGCTCGATGCCGAAACAACAAAAATGACAGCCTTCACTGCGCAGCTCACCGGCCAAACGGATTTCAGCGTGCTCTTCATCTGCATGGGCAATATCTGCCGCAGCCCGACCGCTCATGGCGTCTTCCGCGACCGGATACAACGGGCGGGCCTCGCGCAGCGTGTCCATGTCGATTCGGCCGGCACGCACAATTACCATCCGGGCGACCCGCCCGATCGCCGCAGCCAGCGCGCCGCCGCCATGCGCGGCTATGATTTGTCGGACTTGCGCGCACGCGCTGTGGTCGACGAGGATTTCGAGCGCTACCAGTTGCTGCTGGCCATGGACTGGGACAATCTGTCACTGGCCGAGGAGCGCTGCCCGGCCGACCACCGCCGCAAGCTGCGCCGGCTGACCGAGTTCTGCCGCCGTCATGACGCCACCGTCGTGCCCGACCCCTATTACGGCGGCGAGGCCGGCTTCACGCAGGTGCTCGACCTGATCGAAGATGCCTGTGATGGCTTGCTTGCGCACGTGCAGCAGCAGCTGCAGCTCAAGGCCACCCCCTCCGGAGTGAATGAATGAACAAAACCAGGATCGTCTTGTTGCTGCTGGCCGCCGTTGCCGGCGTCGTGCTGATTGCCTACCTGACGGGCAAGTTCGCGCTCGGCTTCGGCGGCAGCAGCCCCAAGACTTACCAGACTCGCGGCACACTGGAAGTGGTGTGCGAAGTGGTCGTCCAACGTCCGGTGGACGGATTGAGCCAGCCCTTCGAGACCAGCAAGCTCACCTTGCCCGCGGTCTTCGACCTTGATGAAGGGACGGGTGCCTATGCGGGCGAATATGCGATTTCACTGAACCGCAAAGGCAGCCTGCGCGTCGATGGCGACAAGCTGGAAATCGTGCGCCAGGCAATGTTCAAGCGCCACGGTATTTCCATCCAGGGCGAGTATGTGGAACTGAACCGGAAGAACGGCGAATTCCGCCAATGGCTGGACCTCGGCAATGGCAAGCGCCTCGAGCTCGTCAGCGGCAAATGCAAGCGGCCCGACAACCTGCCCTTCTGACCCTGCGCTCCTGACCCTGCGCTCCTGACCCTGCGCTCCTGAACCTGCGCTCCTGAACCCTGCACCGGGGCACTCCTGCCGGCGCGCCGCTAGTCGCTGCCCAGGCGCTTGCGCGTGGCCTGCAGCAGCCCGTAGGTGCGCGGCCAGTCCTCGCGCACCGCATTGCGCACTCGCCGCCACCAGGCGCCGTCGTCGCGATGCAGGATCACCTCCACCTTGTTGAAGCGCACACAGCGGCGCGAGGCCTGCGTACGCACATTCCAGCGATACGGATGCGAGAGCGGCACATAGTGCGCGGTGAAGGAGCGGCGCGAGCAACGCGGGTCGGCCGTCGGCAGGCTGCCATGAATCGTCAGCGCCGACCACAACAGCAAGTCGCCCTGCCGCAGCACCGGTGCCAGGCAGTCGAGCGGCCCGTGGCGCACGAAGTCGGCCATGCGCTGCTTGTACTCGGGCGAATTGGGATCGCCATCCTCGCCGGGCAGCTGCATGCGGTGGCTGCGCGGCAGCACGAAGAAGCGGCCGGCGTGGGGGTCGATATCTTCGGCGGCGACCCAGGCGCCGATCATGCTGCCGGCCTGGGCGGAATCGATGTAGTGCCCGTCGCGATGCGCCCAGGTCGTCTGGTTGCCATCGAAGTACATGGTGTGCACGATGCGCGCCGGCTCGCCGCACAGCACCCGCATGGCCCGCTGCAGCGCCGGATGGCTGAGGATGTTCAGGCCGGCATGACGAAAGGCGGCGTATTTTTTATCCGGCAGGTCTTGCAGGTTCATGATCGGGTACTTCATGAAGCCGGCCGGCGTCAGCACATGGCGCTCGAAGCGGCCTGACGCGTGGCGCTCGAAAAAACCCAGCCGATCGGTCAGGACTTCACGCCGGAAGGAATCGATGCCCGCCAGGCAAAGCCGCGCCGGCACGGCATTGCGCACGACGATATAGCCTTCTTCGTCGAACCATGCGCGAAAGCGGTCGGGCGACTCCAGCGGCGGATAGGGATCGGCGATGCAGCCGCGGGGATAGGCCAGCACCGGGCTGCGCGGCAGCACTACCGGCACCGGCGGGCAAGATAAGGGCTCACCGGCCTGCGCCCGCGGTTCTTCGATGGCCATGTCGCTGCCTGCGTAATGTTGACGCTGCGAGTCTAGTTGCGGCCTGCAGTGCACCCTTGTGGATGCACAAGGACAGCGACCGGCCCGCTGTCTGCGCATCATGCCGCGCACACACGGCCCGGCCGGCGTGCCCTTTCGACTAGAATCGCGACAATGAATGACGCCGACCCATCGCCTGCCCCTCCAATGCCTGACCCTACAATGCCCGCCTCTACCAAGCCAGCTCCTTCTTCGCCACGCCTGCAGGACAGGCCGCTGGTCGTCGCGCTGGCAGGCACGCTGTCGCTGGCGATCGCGATGGGCATTGGCCGCTTCGCGTTCACGCCGCTGATGCCGATGATGCTGACCGATGGCCTGCTCGACATCGTGGCGGCCAGCTGGCTGGCCAGCGTCAATTATTTCGGCTACCTGGTGGGTGCGCTGTTGTGCACGTTTCAGCCGGCCTTGTGGCAGCGCTTGTCGCTGCCGCCGTTGCGCCTGTCGGCGGTCCTGAAGGCCGCGCTGCTGGTCACCTGCCTGCTGACGGCGATGATGGCCTGGCACGAGCCGGGCGCCTGGCCCTGGCTGCGCTTCCTGGCCGGGGTCGCTTCCTCGCTGGGCTTCGTGTTCACCTCGGCCTGGTGCCTGGGCCACCTGGCGCGGCTCAAGGCGCCGCAGGCCGGCGGCATCGTCTATGCCGGCCCGGGCGTGGGCATCGCCGTCAGCGGCCTGCTGGCCACGGCGATGGTGCAATCGGGCTGGAGCTCGGCCTCGGGCTGGCTGGCCTTCGGCGTGCTGGCGGTACTGCTGACCTGTGCGGTCTGGCCCGTCTTCGGCCATGACGAAGCCCTGCCCGCTGCCGCCGCACAGCAGGCCGCCGGCACCGCTGCGCGCGGCCCTGCGGAAAAGATCGCGCTGACGGTGGCCTATGGCCTGGCCGGTTTCGGCTACATCATCACCGCCACTTTCTTGCCCGTGATCGCGCGCGCGGCGCTGCCGGGCTCGGTCTGGCTGGACTTGTTCTGGCCCATCCTCGGCATCGGGGTCGCGGTGGGTGCCGTGATCGCCTCGCGCATACCGGCCCACATCGACCAGCGCCTGCTGCTGATCGGCTGCTACCTGATGCAGGCAGCCGGTGTGATGATGGGCGAATGGCTGCCGACGCTGGCCGGCTTCGCGCTGGGCAGCATCCTGGTCGGTCTGCCGTTTACGGCGATTACTTTCTTTGCGATGCAAGTCGGGCGCAAGCTGCATCCGCAATCGGCAGCGGCCATCATCGGCTTGTTGTCAGCCGCTTTTGCGCTCGGACAGATCGTCGGCCCGCCGGTGGCGGCGACCTTGCTGGCACGGGCACCGGATCACGCCACCGGCTTTGACTGGGCCTTGAGCGTGGCCGCGCTGACGCTGGTGGCCGGCGCGGCGATCTATGCATGGATGGTGAGGGCGTTCAGGCACGAGCGCTGAGCATTGCCGGCGTCCGCTGGCGGTCGCACTGATGGTACCGGCCGGGACGCTGAGTGCTGCCTGAACGCTGCCCAGGTTGCTGCTCAGGTTGCTGCTCAGGTTGCTGCCCGAAATGATTCCCGAGCTGCTGCCGGTGCCGCGCCTATCTGGCCAGCGGCGGCTCGTTGTACAGCACGGTGATGCTGATGCGGCGGTTGCGCGGATCACCGTGATCATTCGGATTGAACGGTGCCGTGTCGGCCACGCCCTCGATGCGGGCCACGCGGCCGGCCCCGACGCCGCCCTGCTCGAGCATGCGGCGCGTGGCTTCGGCGCGCTCGATGGACAGCGACCAGTTGGTGCGTTCGCTGCCCTCCGGGAAAGGCGCGCTGTCGGTATGGCCCTTGACGGCCATCTTGTTGGGCATGCCGGCCAATGCCTTCGTGACTTCACTGACGAGTTGCTTGGCACGCGGCTGCATGCTGGCATTGCCGCTGCCAAACATCGAGAAGTTGGCCTTGTCGATGATGTCGATGCGCAGTCCGTCTTTTTCGCGGGTGAAGCTGACCTGGCCTTTCAGGTCGGACAGCTGCGGATTTTCGGCGAGCTGGTCCTGGATTTCTTTCTCCAGCTTGTCCAGCTTTTCTTTTTCGGCCTGTGCCGCGATCTGCTGCTTTTCTTCTTCAGTCAGGTTCTTGCCGTACTTGGGGTTGGGCTTGTCATTCGGTGAGCTGCCGCGTTCGTCGCCCTTGCCGGCCTCGGTGCGCGGGGTCACTCTTTCCATCAGCGAGGCTTGTTGCGGATCCGAGGGCAGGGATTCGGGGTCAATCATCGAGCGACCGCCAAACATGGCATTGGAGCCACCGGTCTCGCCCATGCCGGAGACCTTCAGTTCGGTCGGCTGGAAATATTCGGCCACGCCGGCGCGCTGGTCTTCCGGGGTGGCGCCCAGCAGCCACATCAGCAGGAAGAAGGCCATCATGGCCGTCATCATGTCGGCCAGCGCAATCTTCCAGGCGCCGCCGTGCGCGCCCGCATGGCCGTCATCGACGACCTTTTTCCATTTGACAGGCGGCTCGGCGGGGACTTCTTCGCCGGCAGGCGCTTCCACCGGCGCAGCATCGGCAGCGGCCTGCGCAGCAGCGTCGGCTGCCTGTTCGTCGGGTTTCTTCTCTTCGTCGGCCATGATGTGGAAAGCGCTCGGGTGCGCCGCTAATGGCGGCTATCCCGAAAAGAATCGGCACGAGGCCGGATCACTGTAGTGTTTACTGGCGGGAATATAAGCTAAAAGCCCGGCCCCGACCAGTCAGGATTGCCGGAATGGCAAGGTGCAAACCCATGCGCAAGCCCATGCGCAAGCCGCTGCACACGCGGATGTGCAGGCCGCGGTGCCATGCCGAGGGAAGAGGCCGAGGTGCAGGGCATCTCACCTGCGCGCCCGGCGCTGCCCGTCATTTGCCGATTTCGCCGACATAGGCGATCCGGTAGATCGCCCCCGCGTAGTCGTCCGACACCAGCAGCGAACCATCGGCCAGCGGCTCGACGTCGACCGGCCGGCCCAGGTATTCGTTGGACGATGTCAGCCAGCCTTCGGCAAAGACTTCGGTCTTGCCCGCCGACCCGTCGGCTTTGACGGGCGTGAACATCACCCGCGCGCCCACTGGCGTGGTGCGGTTCCAGGAACCGTGCTGGGCCGAAAAAATGCCGTTGCGGTATTTGTCGGGAAACATGCCGCCGCGATAGAAGCTCATGCCGAGGTCGGCCGCATGCGGCGTGGTCTCGGACTCGGGCCAGGTGAGATTGGCGGGCGGCGTGTCGCCCTTGTATTCATTGGTGCGCACCTTGCCACCGCCATACCAGGGGAAACCGAAGTCCTGCCCGTTCCTGGTCAAACGATTGATCTCGCCCGGCGGCAGGTCGTCGCCCATGCCATCGACCTAGTTGTCGGTGAACCAGAGCGTCCGGTCTTTCGGGTTGAAATCCATGCCGACCGAATTGCGCACGCCGGTGGCCACCGATTCGCGGTTCTTGCCGTCGCGCTCCATGCGGATGATGCCCATGATGCCGGTGCGGCGGTAGAGATCCAGCTTTTCCTTCGGCGGCACGTTGAAGGGCTGGCCGAGGGTGATGTAGAGCTTGTTGTCGGGCCCGATGCGGCAGGTGCGAGCGCCGTGGTTGAAACTTTCTTCTTCCGGCGGTATCAGCTGGCCTTGCGGCACCACCTGGCCGATCGCGACATCGCCGCCTTCATAGTAGAACTCGGCGGCCGGAAACATCAGCACGCGGTTCTGTTCGACGGTGAACAGGAAACCGTCCTGCGAAAAGCAGACGCCATTCGGCACCCGGAAATCGATGCCGGGGGCGAACACCTTCACCTCGTCGGCCACCCGCGTATGGGTGCGGTCAGTCACGGCCCAGACGCGGTTCTTGCGGGTGCCGACGAACACGATGCCAGTCGACGGGCCGATGGCCATGTGACGCGCATCGGGCACCAGCGCATAGAGGTCGATGCGAAAGCCCGGCGGCAGCTTGATCTTCTGCAGGTTGCGCCGTATCGCCTCGGCGCGCGCGCCGCCCTGCGGCACGGTCTCGAGCGTCATCGGGCCGCCGGTGGAGCGGAAGGCCTCGAGCTTTTGCAGGTTGTCGCCCTTGCCGGGCTCGCCCCTGCCCGGTGCGCCGCCCTGCGCTGCAGCGATAGCGGCCAGCAAGATGCCACCGGCGCCGACCAGCCCGTGTATGCGCGTAAGGCTCATCATGGTCTCCTGAAAAATGAAGCCTGCCCCGTCGGATAGACCACGGATCGCGCGCGGCTTTCGCGCCGGCGCGATGGCAATGAACGGCATTTGAGACGCTTCAACCGGGGACGGCCAGCCTGTCGCTGCTGCAAGCCTGTCTGGCATGCGCTTGAGCGTCCGCAATCGCGAATGCGCAGTGGCGCTTAAGGTGTATGACTGATCACAGACATCCGGGATCCATCATGAGCAAATGCTTGTTCAGGTTCGCGCTCGCATCGGCCATGGCGCTGTCGCTGGCCGCCTGCACCAGTTCAGGATGGGGGCAGCGCGGCAGTCAGCAAACGGGCGACACACACACCCTGACCGGCGGCGCCGAGGCGGCACCGACGTCGGAGGCCACACCCAAACCGGCGGGCCCGACGGGGAGCATGGGCGGCACCGGCGGCACCAGCGGGGCCGGGGCCGGCATGGGCACACCGCCCACCGAGCCGACGGCGCCTGCAGAGCCGGCACAACCGGTGCAGCCGACTGAAAACATGGGCAGCAGCAGCCAGCGGCGCTAGGCCGCCAGCGGGCTGGTGGCGAAGGCCATGGCTTCGAAGCGGGCGGGGGGCAGCGGCGGCGAATGCAGATAGCCCTGCACGAATTCGCAGCCGAGGTCGGCCAGCAGGGTCTGCTGCATGCGCGTCTCGACCCCCTCGGCCACGACTTGCAGCTGCAGCTGGCGCGCCAGCGAGAAGATCATGTCCACCAGCGCGCGGCTGGGCACGTGGTCTTCGAGGCCGCTGACAAAGGTGCGGTCCACCTTCAGCATGTCGAAGGGCATGCTGAAGAGGGTCATCAGGTTAGAGTAGCCGGTGCCGAAATCATCCAGCACCAGTCGCACGCCCTGCTGCTTGAGGCCGGCCATCAGCTGCGTTGCACGCTCGTGGTGCTGCATCAGCGAGTGCTCGGTCAGCTCCAGCTCCAGCAGGTGCGGCGGCAACTGGTGGCGAGCGAGCACTTCCTCGACGCGCTGGGCAAAGTCATGCACCTGCAGCTGGCGCGCCGAGATATTGACTGACACCGACGGGCTCCAGCCGAAGCGGTCCAGCCAGTCCTTCATCTGCGCGCAGACCTGGTCCAGCACCCATTCGCCGATCGGCACGATCAGGCCCAGTTCCTCGGCCAGCGGGATGAATTCCAGCGGCGAGACGATGCCCCGCACCGGATGCTTCCAGCGGATCAGCGCCTCGGCGCCGCAGATGCGGTTGCCCGCCAGCTCCACTTGCGGCTGGTAATGAATGATGAACTGTCCTTCGTCGATGGCGGTGCGCAGCTCTGCCTCCATCGTGAAGCGCTTGGCCAGCCGGTTCCAGCTCTCCTCGGAGAAGAAATGGACCTGGTTGCGCCCCTCGCCCTTGGATTCGAACATTGCGGCGTCGGCATGACGGATCAGCTCTTCGGCATCCTGGCCGTCATCGGGGTACATGGCCACGCCTATGCTGCCGCTGCAATGCATGGCCTGGCCTTCCACCGCATGCGGCCGGCCCAGGCTGGCCAGCAGCTTGGCCGCGACCCTGGCCGTGTTTTGCGCACTGCCGACTTCTTCCAGCAGCACCAGGAATTCGTCACCGCCTTCGCGCGCGACGGTGTCGGACTGGCGCAGCTGTTCGGTGATGCGGCCAGCCACCGAGCGCAGCACTTCGTCGCCGATGCGATGCCCGAGCGTGTCATTGATGACCTTGAAACGATCGAGGTCGATGAACAGGACGGCCAGCACCGTCTCATTGCGCCTGGCGCGCACGATCGCTTGCGTCAGCCGGTCGCGCAGCATCAGGCGGTTCGGCAGGCCGGTCAGCGCGTCGTGGAAAGCGCGGTGCGCAAGCTCGCGGTTGACTTGCTCGAGTTCGCGCCGACGCTCTTTCAGCGCATTGGCGAGATCGCGCGCATCATTCATCGCGCTGCGATTGGTCTGCAGCAGCATCAGCATTTCGGCCAGCGGATTGTGCGGCGGTATCTCGGAGAGCTTGATGCCGATCTCGCCCAGCTGACCAAATGAGGTGACCCAGGGCCAGCCGATGAACATCAGCGCATTGTCGCTGATGGCCATCCACTGGCCGCGCAAGGGCGGCACGGGGCCGCCCTGCCGTCGATGCAGGATCAGCAGCTGGCCACTGTCTTTGGCCAGCTCGGCGAAGTCGCGGCGCAATTCATGCTGCGGCGCATGGAAGCAATCTTCCAGCAGCGGCTGGCCGTCGACCTCGGGACAGATCCGGCTCAGCAGTTCGCCGGCGGCGATGATGCGGCGCGACGGGTCGATCACGAAGGCGAAGGGAAAGGCCTGCGCCCAGCGCAGCATCGTCGCTGTCGGCGAACTGCGACTGCGGGCAATCGCCCGTGCGGATTCAGCTGTCATGAGCAAGCGGCCCCAGGATGCGGATCTCGAAGCGGTCGTGATCCTGCGCGTCGCCCTTGGCATAGGCGTGCCGGACGTCGACCGCAATGCCGAAGCGCTCGGCCAGGCCTTCGACCAGGCCGTGCACCATGGGCCCGAGCGACGAGCGCTTCGAGTAGTAATTCAGGCTCAGACTGTCGGGCGTGATCTCGGTCACGCGGAAGGTGGGCGGGCTGAGGGATGGATAGAGCAAGGCCACCCGCTCATGCATGCTGTCGAGCGCCGCCAGCGCCTCATGGAAGGTGGGGCCGAGGTCATTGAGCATCGCGCCATAGCCTTCGATCAGGGTATAGCGGGTCCAGTAGCGGCCGAACTCGCGCAACAAGACAGGCACCGGCGTGTCGAGCACTTCGGAAGCGGCCCCCACCAGGCGGTAGGTGACTTCATCCGGATACGGATCCATGCGCATGAAGACCTCTTCATCGACGCCGGCCTGGCGCCGTATCTCGATCCAGGCTTGCTCGCCTTTGCTGGCACACACCAGTTGCTGCAGGGCGCGGTTCACCAATCCGTACATGGGGTTTTCCTGTTGAATGTTGGCCGACCCGGGGGCCGGCAGCAATGACCGGAACCGGGAGGCAGCGTACGGGTCGGCGCGCCGCATGCGCACCAGCCCAGCCTTACCCATCAGGATAGGCAAATCTGCGATCAGGCAAGCCACGAACAAACGGTAAAGACCCTGTCTGTTTCACCACGGCACATGACGCCGGCGAGCGCCAGCGGGTCTGTCCGGCAAACCATTGCGCTGCTGTATCGAAATGTAAGTGGCCATCCTGCCATCAGTGCCTGCCGTTAATCTGCCGTAAAGCTGCTGTCAAAGCGGCTGCGCCGGGCAACCCGCATCCGGCAACGCGATCCAACCCGTGGAGGACTCATGATTACCCCGATGAACGGCATTCCCGCAGTCAGCGCCGGCCTGGCGATGGCCGTTGCGGCCGGCTTGCCCCTGTCCGCCAGCGCACAGTCGCAGGAAATGGCGCGCGTGATCTCGAGCACGCCGGTGATCCAGCAAGTGGCGGTGCCGCGCCAGGTCTGCAGCAACAGCACCGTTGTCTCGCAGGCACCGAAATCGGGGGCCGGCGCCCTGATGGGCGCGATCGCCGGCGGCGCCGTGGGCAGCCAGGTCGGCGGTGGCGCAGGCCGGGCAGCGGCGATGGCCGCGGGCGTGATCGGCGGTGCCATCCTCGGCGATCGCATCGAAGGCGCGCCGCCGGCCATAGCGCAACCGGTCACGACCTGTACCGACCAGGCCGTCTATGAAAACCGGGTGGTGGCCTACAACGTCACCTATGACTACGCCGGCAAACAGTACACGGTGCAAATGCCGAACGACCCCGGGCAATACCTGCCCATCACGATCTCGCCGGCCGCGGCCGGGCCGGCTGTGCCACCGGCGCAGGTCGTCACGACGCTGCCGCAGGCGCCGGTGGTGATTGCGCCGCCGACGGTCACGACCTATCCGTCGGTGGTGGTGGCGCCGGGCTATCCGCCGGCTTATGGTCCGTACTACGGGCCGAGCTACGGCCCGGGTTATGGCCACACTTACAGCAGCCCCTACTACGGCCCCTATTACGGCAGCGGCGTGACGCTGCGCTGGTCATCCGGCGGGCATCGCCATCACCACAACCATCACCCTCATGGCTGGCGCTGAGACTGCACCCGATCCGCACTCAAGCCCGCGCTCAGGCCGGCGCCAGACCCGCGCCGAACCAGCGCTCCCGCTGCCCCCACAGCCCGGCCATGCCGGGCTTTTTGTTTCCTTAGCGCCGCCTTAACGGAAGGCCATGACGGCCTGGCCTCGTCTACAATGGGCCGCACGGTGCGCCCGCAGGCGGGCCGACAATAAGAACAGGGAGACACCATGCAGAGACGCGGTTTCCTCGGTGCCGCAGCAGCGGCCACCGCCATGTCGACCTCGGCCGCGACTGCCGCGGCTGCCGACCACCTGCCGACGCTGAACTGGCGCATGGCATCGAGCTTTCCGAAGTCGCTCGACTGGCTGTTGGGCAGCGCGCAGTACGTCGCCCAGCGGGTCGGCGAGCTCACGCAGGGCAAGTTCACGATCCGGGTGTTCCCGGCCGGCGAGATCGTGCCGCCGATGCAGGTGCTCGATGCGGTCCAGGCCGGCACCATCGAGATGGGCCACACCGCGCTCTATTTTTATTTCGGCAAGGATGCTGCATTCACTTTCGACACCTGCGCCCCCTTCGGCATGAGCTCGCGCCAGCAGTCGGCCTGGTACGTGGCCGGCGGCGGCCGTGAACTGGTGCAAGACTTCCTGAAGGGCTACGGCATTACGTCTGTCGCGTGCGGCAATACCGGCAGCCAGATGGGCGGCTGGTTCCGCAAGGAGATCCGCAGCCTGGAGGACCTGAAGGGCCTGAAGATGCGCGTCGGCGGCATCGGCGGGCGCATCCTGCAGAAACTGGGCGTGGTGCCGCAGCAGATACCGCCGGGCGACATTTACCCGGCGCTGGAAAAAGGCACGATCGATGCCGCCGAGTTCGTTGGCCCGTTCGACGACGAAAAGCTGGGGCTGGACCGGGTGGCGCCGTTCTATTACACGCCGGGCTGGTGGGAAACCGGTTCGCAGGTGTCGGTCATCACGGGGCTCAAGCAATGGAATGCGCTGCCGGCGCCCTACCGGGCTGCGATCACGGCCGCCTCTTACGAGGCGCATGTGTGGATGCAGGCGCAATATGACGTGCACAACCCGATGGCGCTGGCGAGGCTGGTCAAGCGCGGCGTGAAGCTGCGCGCCTTCCCGAAAGACGTGCTGACGGCCAGCCTGATGGCCACGCGCGAAATGATGAACGAAGAAGCCTCGAAGAATGCGGCCTTCCGCAAGATGTACGAGCACTACAACCGCTTCCAGAACCAGCAAAACCAATGGTATGCGGTCAGCGAGGCGCGCCTGCAGAACTTCCAGATCATGGCACTGCAGTCGCAGCCCACGAAAGGCTGAGGCTGAGGCTGAGGCTGAGGCTGAGGCTGAGGCTGAGGCTGCCTCAGCCTGCGCACCCGATATTGCCAATCAGACAGCATCGACTTGCCGGGGAATTCCCATTCCGGCAAGCTCAAGGCCCTACAATGCGTAGCACTTAACTTACAAGAATAATCACTTTCCTTCACCCATCGTGCAAGCGACGCGCCTGAACGAACAAGCTCGCACCAGCAGCCCGCCGAAGGCATGGCAACGGCCGGCCTGGCTGTGGGGCGCGGTGGCCCTGCTGTCGATTTCCCTGCTGTCGTCCGTGACCCAGTACAGTCTGGAGCGCAGCAGCAGCGCCTGGCTGGAACAGGGCCGCGAAAAAGTGGCCGGACTGGCCACCAGTTATCGCAGCCAGGTCGAAGACAACATCAAGCAGCTCGACCAGCTGACCTGGTTCATCAGTTACCTGCATGCGCGCGGCGCCCACGGTGAAGCCTTCAAGCGCGTGTTCGCGTCGCTGCCCTCGCACGGCGCCTCGAATGCGCTGTTCATTGATGCCGATGGCATCGTGCAAGGTGCGACCAGCCCGGTCGCGATCGGCAATTCGGTCGGCGAGCTGCGGTATTTCCGCCACCACCTTGAATCGAATTCGACCGAGCTGCACATCAACCCGGTCGAGCCCGGTGTTGGCCTGTTTGCCGGCAAACAGGTGATACGGCTGTCGCGCCGGCTCAATGACGATGCCGGGCGCATGATTGGCGTGGTCTCGATCGCGATCCTGCCCGAGGATGTGCTGCGCTTCGGCGGCGACAACGAGCTGCGCGAAGGCGATGCGATCGGGCTGCGCTTTGCCGATGGCGAGTGGCTGACCCGCCAGGTGATCGGTGCCGAGCGTCTGATCAGCCCGCACAGGGGCGAGGCCGAGCTGCTGATCAGCGATCAAATCTTTGTCGGCAGCATCAATGGCGAACCGGCGCAGGTTGCCTGGAGCAAGCTGCAGCTGTATCCGCTGCATGCCTTTGTCGGCATTAACCTCAATAATGCGCTGCGCCAGCATGGCGAGACCGTGATCGCTTATCGTGTGATCCAGACCGGCGGCAGCGCGGTCATCCTGCTGCTGTGCGCGCTGCTGGGCTGGCAGCACTGGCGGCGCGACGAGCGGCGGCTGCATGAAGAACGCGTGCGCAGCACTTTCCGGCTGGCGGTGGATGCGGCGCGCGAAGAGCTGTACATGGTCTCCGCCGGCGCGCCCGGCCCGAACGGACAGTCGTCTTTCCTGATCGAAGACTGCAACGGCCAGGCCGCGCGCATGACCGGCAAGGATCGCGAAGCGCTGATCGGCATGCCATTGAATGAAGTGCTGGCCATCACCGGCCGCGAAGACATACAGCGGATGCTGACGACGGCCATGCGTGAAAGTTTTGCCGAGGTCGAGCTGGAAATTTATCGCGCCGGCCCGCGCCAGTCGCGCTGGTATCACTGCCGCGCCGTCAGCGCCGAACTCGGCCTGGCCATTACCTTGCGCGACATTAGCGAGATCAAGGACAAGGAGGCCCAGCTGCGCACGCTGGCGCTGACGGACCCGCTGACCCGCCTGCCGAACCGGCGCTGGATGCAGAACCAGCTGCCGCGGCTGATCGAGGAGGCGAATGCCGGCAACCAGCGCTTCGCGGCGCTGTTCATCGACCTCGACAACTTCAAGATGATCAATGACACGTTGGGCCACAAGGCCGGCGACCAGTTCCTGATCGAGGTGGCGGCCGGGCTGCGGGCCGCCGTGCGCAAGCAGGATGATGTGCTGCGGCTGGGCGGCGACGAGTTCATGGTCTTGCTGCACCAGCTGGACCAGCACGACACGGCCATGGAGATTGCCCGCCATGTGCTGGACAAACTGGGCCGGCTCACCCCGGTCGAGGGCATGGGCGGCATGCGCCCGCGTGCCTCGATCGGGGTCGCGATCTACCCGGACCATGCCGTCGATGCCGACTCGCTGGTGCAGGCGGCCGATATCGCCATGTACGAATCCAAGCGACTCGGCAAGGGATGCGTCACCCAATACTCGGCCGCCATGCAGCACCAGATCACCGACCGGGTCACGCTGGAGGCTGCGCTCAGCACCGCAGTGGGCGACAACCAGCTGGTGCTCTATCTGCAGCCGCGCGCCTTCACGATGACGGGACGGCTGACCGGCTTCGAGGCGCTGGTGCGCTGGCAGCATCCGCGCCTGGGCCTGATCTCGCCCAAACGCTTCATCCCGCTGGCCGAGGAAAGCAGCCTGATCGGCGAGATCGGCAACTGGGTCACCGAACGGTCTTGCGCGGTACTGGCCAGCTGGCGCGAACGCCAGCTGGGGCTGTATCCGATCTCGATCAATGTCTCGGCCCGACAGCTGACCTCGCCGGCTTTCCGCCAGCATTTGCAGCGTTGCATGGCGCGCTACCAGATCTTGCCTTCGCAGCTGGCGATCGAGCTGACGGAATCGACGATGGTGGGCGACAACACGCTGATCCAGAACGAACTGGCGGCCCTCGAAGGACTGGGGCTGCGGCTGATGATCGATGACTTTGGCACAGGCTATTCATCGCTGGAAAGGCTGCACCGCCTGAATGTGGATGTGCTGAAAATCGATCAATCCTTCGTCGCCAGCCTCGGTCCGGACAGCGACGGCTACCTGCTCTGCCGTGCGATTACGCAGCTGGCCAATTCGCTGGGCATTGCGACGGTGGCCGAGGGCGTCGAGACCGAGCAACAACTGCAACTGCTGCGCATCATCGGTTGTGACGAGATCCAGGGCTATCTGGCCTCGCCGCCGGTACCGGCCGAGCTGGCCGAGCCCTGGCTGCAAGGCGCGCAGTTTTTCGAGCCGCAAGCCACGATCCCGGCCACGCCGGGGTGGGCCTCGCCGGCCCTGTAATCACGCCCTTCGACCCAAGGAACCCAGCCCATGAAATACCTGCACACGATGGTGCGCGTCAGCGACCTTGACGCCTCGCTGCATTTTTACCGCGATGCGCTCGGGCTCGTCGTCACTCGCCAACGCGAATTCCCGGACGGCCGCTTCACGCTGGTCTACCTGGCCGCGCCCGGCGATGCCGGCGCCGAGGTCGAGCTCACCTACAACTGGGATCCGGAGACGCTGGGCGGGGCGCGCAACTTCGGGCACCTGGCCTATGCCGTGGAGAACATCTATGCCGCCTGCGACCGGCTGCAGCAGCACGGCGTCACCATCCTGCGCCCGCCGCGCGATGGCCGCATGGCCTTCGTGCGCTCGCCTGACGATATCTCGATCGAACTGCTGCAAGACGGCCCGGCGCTGGCGCCGGCCGAGCCGTGGGCATCCATGCCCAACACCGGCAACTGGTAAGTCGCAGACGACGCTGCGCTAGGCGCAGGCGTTGAAGCAATCGCCCAGGGCACTGACCAAGCTGTCGATCTCGGCCTCGGTCGCGATGAAGGGCGGCGCCAGCTGTAGGGTGTCGCCGCCATAGCGCACGTAATAGCCTTTTTTCCACATGGCCATGGCGATCTCGTAAGGCCGCCGGGCCGGTTCGCCCGGCACCGGCGCGATCGTGAAGCCGGCCGCCAGGCCGTAATTGCGGATGTCAACGACATGCTGGCAGCCCTTCAGGGCATGCACCGCATTTTCCAGATACGGCGCCAGCGCCTGCACCCGTGCCAGGGCCTGTTCTTTCTCCAGCAGGTCCAGCGTGGCCAATGCGGCCGCGCAGGGCACCGGATGCGCGGAATAGGTATAGCCGTGCGCAAACTCCAGCAGGTAGTGCGGGCCGCCCGCCTGCATGAAGCTGTCGTAGATCGCGGCCTTCGCCACCACCGCACCGAGCGGCTGCACGCCATTGGTGATCTGCTTGGCGCAGTTGAGGATGTCGGGCGTGACATCAAAGGCTTCGGCCGCCGTCCAGGCACCGGAGCGGCCGAAGGCCGTGATGACCTCGTCAAAGATCAGCAGGATCTGGTGGCGATCGCAGATCTCGCGCAAACGCTTCAGGTAATTGACGGGCGGGATGATGACGCCCGCCGAGCCCGACCACGGTTCGACGATCACGGCCGCGATATTCGACGCATCATGCAGATTGATCAGGTCCAGCAAGGCATCGGCCAGCGCCGCCCCCTGCTGCGGCAGGCCGCGCGAAAAAGCATTCGCGGCCAGCATCGTGTGCGGCAAATGATCGGCCTCTATTCCCTGGCCGAACATCTTGCGATTGCCGACGATGCCGCCCACCGAGCCACCGCCATAGTTGACGCCGTGATAGCCCTTTTCACGGCCGATGAAGCGTGTCTTCGAGGCCATCCCTTGCGTGCGCCAGTAGGCACGCGCCATCTTCAGCGAGGTATCGGCCGCCTCCGAGCCTGAACCGCAGAAGAACACATGGTCCAGCCCGGCGGGCATGAAATCGCGCAGGCGATTGGCCAACGCAAACGACAGCGGGTGGCCGAACTGGAAGGATGGCGAGAAATCCAGCGTCGCCATCTGGCGGCTGACGGCCTCGATCAGCTCGGGCCGCCGATGCCCGAGGCCCGTGGTCCAGAGGCCGGACAGGCCATCGAAGATACGGCGGCCATCGGCATCGGTCAGCCAGGCGCCGTCCGCAGCGACGATGATGCGCGGGTTGGCCTTGAATTCACGATTGCCGGTGTACGGCATCCAGTGCGCTTCCAGCCAGTCGGCATCGGTGCGCGCGGCAGTCGCCGCCAGGTCAGCAGGGACAGGCTGGCTCATCAGAATACCTCTTGCAAATGGTGTTTTTCGTGGTACGTGCCAGAGCGCTGCCCCGTCAATCAAATGCAGATTATCGCTCGTCGAATAATGACCTCGCTGGAGATCAGCATCGGATACCGATGGGCGCGTAGCTGTCGCATCGACGGGCATTAACCGCAACATATTACTTCCGACCAACATCAATCGCCAGTCGCTTGTCCTGCCTGCGAATCAGCGGCTTGATATTGAGCAATTTCAGTACAAAATCATGCCTATCGACAAAAGTTTTGTGGATAGAATTTCTTGGCTTTTGCTGAATGAAGTTCACCAGCATCATTTTATTCGACTATGCCTGATAAGCAGATCCACACAAGCCTGAGAAAAATTGTTGCGCACATGATTCTCTGGTGCGTGATTCCATTTATTTTGGCCGCGATTTACATATCTGCTGTGCGGGTGTTCGACATCAACAGTACGTTACAGCGACGGGCGGAGCAAATCGCGACCAATTTACGTGTGGCGCTCGACACCAATCTACGCTCGCGCATTGCCGGTCTGCAGGTGCTGGCCGAGACGGCGGATACGCATCCACTGGACATGCCTCGTCTGTACCGCGAGGCTGGCGTGTTCAAAGACCATTTCGGTGGTTCGGTGCTTTTGGTCGATCCTTCACTGGCGATCCTGTTCAGCACTGGCATCCCGCTCGGCTCCCACTTGCTGCCAAAATTGCCAAAGCCGAAGGGCTTTGCGGCCGTGCCGCACGCGCTCCAATTTGCCCAACCCGCCGTGGGCGACATGGTCATCGGCAATATCCGCCAAGTACCGCTGGTGGCTGTCGCCACCCCCATGATTCGACAGGGAAAAGTCGAATACGCTTTGGTTAACACGATAGAAACCCAATGGCTGCAGGACTTGCTTGATAACCTCGACCTGCCGGAAGGCTGGATGGTCAACGTGCGTGACGGTACTGGTGAGCTGCTGGCACAGCGTCTGCGTGGCGCTGCAGCAGCGCCTGAAGCCAAGCACTGGTCGAGCGACTCGGAAGTATCGCACTGGCGGGTGACAATCGATATTCCGCTACCTATTTTTTACCACCATCACATTCAAACGATCATGTGGACGATGGCTCTGCTGGCGCTCGCGCTGGGATTGAGCCTGCTACTTGGCCGACAAATGGGCAGCAAGCTGTACCATGCGATGACGACGCTGCAGGAAGGTGGGCGCATCGGCACTCAATCTATTGCCGAAATCGAGATGATCCGCTTCGCCTTGCAGCGAGAGCGCGATTCGCGCACCAAAGCCGAGGCGGCGCTGCGCGAGAGTGAAAACCGCTGGCGCTATGCGATTGAAGGCGCCGGCGATGGTCTCTGGGACTGGGACATCGAAAGTGGCAAGGTGTTCTACAGCAGCCGCTGGAAGTCCATGCTCGGTTATGGCGATGAGGAAATTCCAGCGAGTATCGCAGTTTGGGGCGAGCTGGTTCATCCGGACGACAAACAGCGCGTGCTGGATGCAGTACAGCGCCACATTGACGGTCATACGCCGGAATTCGTCCAAGAATACCGGATGCGCTGCAAGGACGGCAGCTGGAAATGGCTGCTGGCGCGCGGGATCGCCTTGCGCGACGTTAATGATACGAATAAGGTACGCATGATCGGTGTGAACTCTGACATCACCGAGCGCAAGCAAACCGAAGCACGTATCGAATACCTCGCCTATTACGACCCGCTGACCGGACTGGCAAACCGAAAACTACTGTTGGATCGACTGCAACAAGCGCTGTCATCCAGCCGACGCAGCTTGCATTTCGGCGCACTGATTTTCATCGATCTGGACGGCTTCAAATCGGTCAATGACCTTTGGGGACACAGCATTGGCGATCAAATGCTGCAACTGGTCGCACAGCGTCTGACGCAAAGCCTGCGTAGCGGTGATACCGTGGCGCGCCTGGGAGGCGACGAGTTCGTCATTCTGGTGCAAAACCTCGGGCTGCAGCACACCGAGGCCGCCGCGCAAGCCTCAACCATTGCCGACAAAGTGCTGGCTGCGTTCTATCCGCCATTCCACATGGGGGAGCACGAATTTCACGGCGGCGCGAGTATCGGCGTCGCACTGTTCAGTGACGAGCCGGCCAGCCCCGACAGCTTGATCGGCCAAGCCGATTCGGCCATGTATCGAGCCAAGTCCGAAGGCGGCAGTCTGGTGCGATTTTTCGACGCTCGACTTCAATCGTCACTTGTGGAACGCTCCGCGTTCGAGTCCGACCTGCGGCAGAGCATCCTTCGCCGACAGCTAAGGCTGGTCTTCCAGCCCCAGTGCCGCCTCGATGGAAGTATTTTTGGCGCCGAGGCGCTGCTGCGCTGGCACCATCCCGAACTCGGGCTCATTCTGCCCGGCCGCTTTATTCCGCTGGCAGAAGAAGATAACTTCATCGTCGAACTCGGGCGCTGGGTGCTGCACGAAACCTGCACCATACTGGCCACATTGGCGCACAACCCGACGACATGCAACCTGATCATCGCCGTCAATGTCAGTCAACGGCAGTTCGTGCAGCCAGCCTTCGTGACTGAAGTGCGCGATCTGCTGCAGCAGACGGGGGCTGATCCACGCCGGCTCAAGCTGGAACTGACCGAATCGATCTTCGCGCGCGACATCGACGATATCGCGGCCAAGATGAGGGCTCTGCATGGGCTCGGGGTCAGTTTCTCGCTCGATGATTTCGGCACCGGCTATTCCTGCCTCGCCTACCTGAAAAAACTGCCGTTCGACCAGATCAAGATCGACCAGGCCTTCGTCCACGACCTGCCCAACGAGCCGCATGATGCCGCCATCGTGCACGCCGTGATCGCGCTCAGCAACAGCCTGGGCATCGATGTGCTGGCCGAAGGGGTCGAGACCGCCGACCAGCGCGACTTCCTCGAGCTCAATGGCTGCCATGCATTCCAGGGATTTTTGTTCAGCCACCCGGTCGACATGGCTGAACTGATGCAACTGCTGACGCCGGCGACCGTCTGATATCAGGCCTCTGCCAGCGAGGCTGCAACGGGGAGTTGCGCCATGCAAAACCGCTCACGCCTGCCCTTCCCTTATCGGCCCGAGGCCGATGCCGCGGCCGAGGTCGAACGCGCGCTCGATCCGGCGCCCGACTGGACTGAGCTGGCGCGCCGTGCCAGCCCCTGGGTGCAAGCGGTGCGCGATCATCCGCCGCCGTTCTGGGCGATGGAAACCCTGCTGCGCGAATACCCGCTGACCAGTGAGGACGGCAAGGCGCTGATGCGACTGGCCGAGGCGCTGCTGCGCGTGCCCGATATCGAGACCGCCATCGCCCTCACCTCGGACCAGCTGGCGCACCTGCAATCCGGCGTGACGGCGCCGGTGCCGGATTCACCGCTGGCGCGCCTGTCGGCCGTGGCGCTGACCTTGTCGCACAAGCTGGTGTCGGGCAGCGATGGCCTGGTCGGCCGGCTGGGCGCACGGGCCGTGGTCGCCGCCGCCCTGCGCGCCGTGCAGTTGCTGGGCCGGCAGTTCGTGCTGGGCGAAAATCTGCCCGCTGCGCTGGCCCGGGCGCGCGCCCGGCATGCGGCACAACCGGCGCTGTCCTTCAGCTTCGACATGCTGGGCGAGGGTGCCCGTACCGACCAGGATGCGCAACGCCATCTGGCAGATTATCGTGCGGCACTGACCCTGCTGGCGCAGCAGCGCCCTGCCACGACGATCGACCAGGGCGATGGCATCTCGGTCAAACTGTCCGCGCTCCATCCGCGCTTCGAGGCCCTCCAGCACGAACGCGTGATGCAGGAACTGGTGCCGCGCGTGTGGGCCTTGTGCGAGATCGCTGCTGCTGCCGGCTTGCACCTGACCCTCGATGCCGAGGAAAGCGAGCGCCTGGAATTATCGCTGGAGGTGGTCGAAGCGCTGATGTCCCGGATCGCGCAGGCCTGTCCGGACTGGCAGGGTTTCGGACTGGCGATCCAGGCCTGCCAGACGCGCGCCCTGCCGCTGGTTGCGCATGTCGCCGGGCTGGCGCGCCGCTACCGGGTGCGCCTGATGTGCCGGCTGGTCAAAGGGGCGTACTGGGATGCCGAGATCAAGCGCGCACAAGAGCTGGGGCTGCCGCACTATCCGGTCTTCACGCACAAGCGGCATACGGACCTGGCCTTTCTGGCCTGTGCGAAAGCCATGCTGGCAGCCCAGGACGTGATCTATCCGCAATTCGCCACCCACAATGCCGCGACCATCGCCGCCCTGCTGCAGCTGGCTGACGGGCATCGCTTCGAACTGGGCAGGCTGCACGGCATGGGCGAAGGCATTTACCGCGAAGTGCTGCGCGACCCGGCCCTACGCTGCCGCGTGTACGCGCCAGTCGGCCGCCATCGCGACCTGCTGGCCTATCTGGTGCGCCGGCTGCTGGAGAACGGCGCCAATTCCTCTTTCGTGCACCAGCTGCATGACGAACGCATAGGCATCGACGACTTGCTGCGCCCGGTGCCGCGCCAACGGCCCTTGCCGCTGCCGGGCGACCTGTTCCTGCCGGCGCGACGCAACAGCGAAGGACTGGACCTGGCCGTGCCCGAGGTCAGGGACAGTCTGCAGCAGGCGCTCGAGCAGCTGCAATTGCCCGAGGTCGGGCTGATGGACGGCGTCGCCGCCGAACAAGGGACCGACCACGCAACCGACCACGCAACCGAACAGGCCACTGACCAGACCATCGACCGGACCATCGATGCCGCCATGCAGCGTGCGACTGCAGCGTTCACGCACTGGGGAACGACCGACGTGCTGGTGCGCGCCAGGCTGCTGCGGCGCGCCGCCGATCTGCTGCAAGAACGCCTGCCCTTGTTCAGCGCCGCACTGGTGCGCGAAGGACGCAAGACCTGGAACGACGCGGTGGCCGAGGTACGCGAGGCGATCGATTTTCTGCGCTACTACGCCAGCGCGGCCGAATCCCTGATGATGCCGCTGGCCTTGCCCGGCCCGACCGGCGAATCGAATACCTTGCAGTGGCGGCCGCGCGGCACCTGGGCCTGCATCAGTCCCTGGAATTTTCCGCTGGCGATCTTCACCGGCCAGGTCGCCGCAGCACTGGTGACCGGCAACACCGTGCTGGCCAAGCCCGCCGAGCAGACGCCGCGCATCGCCAGGATGATGGTCGATCTGCTGCACACGGCCGGCATCCCTGACACTGCACTGCAGCTGCTGGCCGGCGATGGCGAGGTCGGTGCGCGACTGGTCGCGCACCCGCAAGTCGCCGGCGTCGCCTTCACCGGTTCGACCCGGGCCGCGAAGGCGATACAACGGACGCTGGCCATGAAAGACGGGCCCATCGTGCCCTTGATCGCCGAGACCGGCGGCATCAATGCGATGCTGGTCGATACCACCGCCCTGCCGGAACAAGTGGTCGATGCGGTCATCCAGTCGATCTATCGCAGTGCCGGCCAGCGCTGTTCGGCACTGCGGCTGCTGTGCGTGCATGCGGCCATCGCCGACCCCCTGCTGCAGATGCTGGGTGGCGCCATCGCCGAGCTGCGCGCCGGCGCACCGGAGGACTGGCGCACCGACCTCGGGCCCGTGATCGACGCCGACGCATACGCGCGCCTGCGATACCAGCTGGACTCGTTGGCGGCTATCCGCATGAGCGTGGGCGACGACGAACAGCTCGATGCCGATCCACTGGATCAAGACCAGCGTATCGACGATTTGCCCGGCGCCGATCATCCCGGCGACGGCCGCCCCGGCGGCCATCATCCCGGCCACAATCATCCCGGTGAAGACTGCCTGATCGCGCCGCAGCTGTTACAGGCCACGCGGATAGCCGATGTGCGCGAAGAGATCTTCGGCCCGGTGCTGCAAGTGGTGCGCTGGAGCGGTGATCCGCTGCAAGTGATTCGACAGATCAATGCGCTTGGCTACGGACTGACGCTGGGCATCCATACCCGCATCGACAGCCGCGCACAAATTCTGGCGGCGGCGGCCAGGGTCGGCAATGTCTACGTCAACCGCGCCATGACCGGCGCCGTGGTCGGCGTTCAGCCCTTTGGCGGCGAATGCCTGTCCGGCACCGGACCCAAGGCCGGCGGCCCGCATTACCTGCCACGCTTTTGCAGCGAGCAAACCCTCACCATCAACCTGAGCGCGGCCGGCGGCGATGTCGAGCTGATGTCCAGCTGATGCCCGGCCGATGCCCGGCTGATGTCGAGTTGATGCAAGGCCACGGCCGGCGTGCCCGCGCACCGGCACACCCGTGCTGCCGTACCTGAGCGCTGCCGCATGCCGTTCGCGGGCATGCAAAGTGCTAAGTCATTCCTGAAACTTTCCTGCACCGTCTTGCAGCATCAAAGGCGCGCAAAGCCCTGCCTGTGGCGTTGACCGCCGCCGCAGGCTGAGCGATGCCGCACCTTTGTTGTGCATGCGGGCCGCTGCAGGCGACCGAATCCGATAGCCAAAAAATAATATGTCCATTCACGTCGCCCTCAATCACGTCACCCATTACACCTACGATCGCGAAGTCGAGCTCGGCCCGCAAGTGATACGGCTGCGCCCGGCTCCCCACTTCCGTGGCCGCATCCTGTCGTATTCCCTGAAGGTCGAGCCGGGCACGCATTTCATCAACTGGCAGCAGGATCCGTTCGCGAACTATCAGGCACGACTGGTGTTCCCGGAAAAGACGAAGGCATTCAAGGTCACGGTGGACGTGGTGGCCGAAATGGCGGTGTTCAACCCCTTCGACTTCTTCCTCGAACCGAGCGCCGAGCACTATCCGCTCCGGTACAGCCCGCTGCTCAGGAAGGAGCTTGCGCCCTATCTGAATGCGCAGCCGGCCGGCCGGCTGCTGCAGGCCTACCTGAAGAAGATCGACCGCAGCAAGGCGCGCACGATCGACTTCCTGGTCGGGCTCAATCGCCAGCTGCAACAGGACATACGCTATCTGGTGCGCATGGAGCCTGGCGTGCAAACGCCCGAACAGACGCTGACGCTCAAGAGCGGCTCCTGCCGCGACAGCGGCTGGCTGCTGGTGCAGCTGCTGCGCCATCTGGGGCTGGCCGCACGTTTCGTCTCGGGCTACCTGATACAACTGACCCCGGACGTTAAGGCGCTCGACGGCCCCTCCGGCACCGAGGTCGATTTCACTGACCTGCACGCATGGTGCGAGGTCTATCTGCCGGGCGCCGGCTGGATAGGCCTGGACCCGACCTCGGGCCTGCTGGCCGGCGAAGGTCATATCCCGCTGGCCTGTTCGCCGGAACCCTCGGGCGCGGCTCCGATCGAAGGCGGCATCGAGCAGTGCGAGGTCGAGTTCAGCCATCAGATGACGGTCAGCCGCATCCATGAATCGCCGCGCGTGACCCGGCCATACAGCGACGAACAATGGGCCGAGGTACTGGCGCTGGGGGCGGCGGTCGATGCGCGACTGGAAAAGGGTGACGTGCGGCTGACCATGGGCGGCGAGCCGACTTTCGTCGCCGTCAATGGCCGCGACGAGCCCGAATGGAATACCGAGGCGCTCGGCCCCACCAAGCGCGGCTATGCCACCGAGCTGGTGCACAAGCTGCGCGAGGAATACGGCCGCCATGGCTTCCTGCATTTCGGCCAGGGCAAATGGTATCCGGGCGAGCAGCTGCCGCGCTGGGCCCTGTCGATCTACTGGCGTGCCGATGGCCAGCCGGTCTGGCACAAGCCTGCGTTGTTCGCCGACGAGCGCGCGCCGGTCACCTACACTGCCGAGGACTCGCAGCGCTTCATCAGCACGCTGGCGCGCAAGCTGAACCTGAGCGAGCAGTTCATCCAGCCCGCCTTTGAAGACACGATGTATTACCTGTGGCGCGAGTCGCGCCTGCCGGTGAACGTCGATCCCTTCGATTCGCGGCTGGAAGATGAACTGGAACGCACCCGCCTGCGCCGCGTGTTCCGGCAACAGCTCGACGCCGTGATCGGCTACGTGCTGCCGCTGCAGCCCGGCGACCCTTCGCTGGCCGGCCCGTCCTGGCGCACCGGCCCCTGGTTCTTCCGCGACGAGCGCCTGTATCTGGTGCCCGGTGATTCGCCCATGGGCTGGCGTCTGCCGCTGAACTCGCTGCCGTGGGTGACCCGAACCGATTATCCGTACCTGGTCGAACAAGACCCGTTCGCGCCACGCCCTCCGTTGCCAGCCACTGCGCCATACCGCGCGCAGTATCAGGCCACCGGCAACAAGGCTGGTGCTGGTGCTGGTGCCGGTGCCGGTGCCGGTGCCGGTGCCGGTGCTGCGCTTGCCACCCGATCCCCGGATCGTTTCGAATCCGCGCCCTGGATCACCCGCACCGCGCTGTGCGTGGAGGTGCGCGACCCGATGCGCGCCAACGGGCCCAGGGCCGAAACCGAACATGGCGGCCAGTCCGGCGCCTTGTACGTGTTCATGCCGCCCCTGGCCCGCCTCGAGGAATACCTTGATCTGCTGGCTGCTGTCGAAGCGACCGCCGATGAGCTTCAGATGCAGATCGTGCTGGAAGGCTATCCGCCGCCGCGCGACCCGCGCCTGAAGCTGCTGCAAGTCACGCCGGATCCGGGCGTGATCGAAGTCAACATCCATCCGGCCCATCATTGGGACGAGGTGGTGCAGCACACCGAGTTCCTGTACCAGGCGGCCTTCGAGACGCGGCTGTCGGCCGAGAAGTTCATGACCGATGGCAAGCACACCGGCACCGGCGGCGGCAACCATTTCGTACTGGGCGGGGCGACGCCGGCCGACAGCCCCTTCCTGCGCCGGCCCGAGCTGCTGGCCAGTCTGGTCCTGTACTGGCACAACCACCCCAGCCTGTCTTACCTGTTCAGCGGCATGTTCATCGGCCCGACCTCTCAGGCGCCGCGCGTGGATGAGGCGCGCAATGATCAGGTCTATGAGCTTGAGATCGCCTTGAAGGAAATCCAGGCGAACCGGCAAAAGTATGGCAAGGACATGCCGCCCTGGCTGCTCGACCGGACGCTGCGCAACATCCTGATCGACGTCACCGGCAACACCCACCGCAGCGAATTCTGCATCGACAAGCTGTACTCGCCCGACAGCGCGACCGGACGACTGGGCCTGCTGGAACTGCGCGCCTTCGAGATGCCGCCGCATGCACGCATGAGCATCGTCCAGCAACTGCTGCTGCGCGCCCTGATCGCGCGCTTCTGGGACCAGCCTTACCTGGCGCCGGCCACCCGCTGGGGCACCGAGCTGCACGACCGCTTCATGCTGCCGACCTTTGTCAAACAGGATCTCGACGACGTGATCACGGAGATGAACCTGGCCGGCTTCGCGTTCAAGGCCGACTGGTTCGCGCCCCATGTCGAATTCCGCTTCCCGCTGATCGGCAAACTGCAGAGCCTGGGCATGGAGCTGACCCTGCGCAATGCGCTCGAGCCCTGGCATGTGATGGGCGAAGAGGGCGCGGCCGGCGGCACGGTGCGCTATGTCGATTCGTCATTGGAGCGCATCGAGTTGCGCGTGACCGGCATGAACCAGAGCCGCCATGCGATCACTTGCAATGGCGTGCCGCTGCCGCTGCAGCCGACCGGCATCGCCGGCGAGTACGTGGCCGGCGTGCGCTACAAGGCATGGAACCCGCCATCCAGCCTGCACCCGGGCATTGGCGTGCAGGTGCCGCTGGTGTTCGACGTGGTGGATACCTGGATGAAGCGCTCGGTCGGCGGCTGCCAGTATCATGTCGCCCATCCGGGCGGTCGCAACTATGATACTTTCCCGGTCAATGCCTATGAGGCCGAGAGCCGGCGGCTGGCGCGCTTCTTCCGCACGGGCCACACGCCGGGCATGATGCCGGCGATGGCGCCCAATATCGAGGCACCGGTCAGCCGGGAAATGCCGCTGACGCTGGACCTGCGGCGACATTGACGGCAACCTTGACCGCGACCCTGACCGCGACCTTGACGGCCACCTTCAAACCAAGCAACGACGAGAAAACGTGGAGACCAACGAGAACAGCGCCGCAAAGCAAGCTCGCCCGTCGGTGATCTCGGCGGTTTCCCGCATCGCCCGCCCGGCCTCTGCAGGTCATTATGACGAGCTGCGTCCCGCGGGCGGCAAGCTGGCTGCCGACTGGGCGACTTTCTTCGAGCAGGCCGACGGCGGACTGGCCGACATGGACCGGCGCACGCGCGAGCTGGCGCGCCAGATCCGCGACAATGGCATCACCTACAACATCTATGCCGACCAGAACGGGCCGCAACGGCCGTGGTCGGTCGACCTGTTCCCGCTGATCCTGGGCGAGCATGACTGGAAGACCATCGAGGCCGGCGTGCTGCAGCGCGCGCAGCTGCTGGAAAAGATCGTCGCCGATACCTATGGCGAGCAGAGGCTGCTGCACGAGGCCCTGATACCGCCGGCGCTGATCCAGGGGCATCCGGGCTACTTGCGCGCGATGCACGGCTCGCCCGCGATCGCCAAGCACCTGCACATCGTGGCCTTCGATCTGGCCCGCGAACCGGACGGCCACTGGTCAGTGGTCTCGCAGCGCACGGAAGCACCCTCAGGCCTCGGCTACCTGCTGGAAAACCGCATGCTGATTTCGCGCCAGTTCCCGGCCGCCTACGATGCCATGCAGGTGCGCCCGCTGACCGAGGTCTATCGCGAACTGATCGAGTCGCTGAAGCGGCTCTCGCCGGCCGGCGCGAATTCCCATATCGCGCTGCTGACGCCGGGCCCGTACAACGAAACCTATTTCGAGCATGCCTACCTGGCCCGGCAGCTCGGCCTGACGCTGGCCGAGGGCAGCGACCTGACCGTGCGCGACCAGAAGCTCTACCTGCGCACGCTGCGCGGGCTGGCGCCGGTGCATGTGCTGCTCAAGCGCCTCGACGATGCCTTCCTCGACCCGCTGGAGCTGCGCGCCGATTCGACGCTGGGCGTGCCCGGCCTGCTGCAGGCAGTCCGCACCGGCAATGTGGTGATGGCCAATGCGCCGGGCACGGGCTTTCTGGAATCGCCGGCGCTGCTTGGTTTCCTGCCGGCGCTGTCGGAATCCCTGCTGGGACAGCCGCTGCTGCTGCCGGCGCTCAATACCTGGTGGTGCGGCGAGCGCGCGGCGATGGAAGAAGCGATACCGCAGCTGCCGCATTGCGTGATCAAGCCCACCTTCCCGCCGTCGGCGCTGCATGACGGCTTCGAGGCCGTGCTGGCGCGTCGGCTGCCGCAGGCGCAGTCCGACGAATGGCTGGGCCGCATCACCCGCGCGCCGGAAGCGCACACGCTGCAAAGCTACCTGCCGCTGTCGCAAATGCCGACCTGGCATGCCCATCCCAAAGGTGAATCCGGCATCTTGCCGCGCTCGTTCAAGCTGCGCGTGTTCGCGCTCAGCAACGGGCCGCAATCCTGGTATGTGCTGCCGGGCGGCATGGCCCGCATCGCCACCTATGACGGCGAGATCGCATCGATGCAGCGCGGCGGCAGCAGCGCCGATGTCTGGGTCAGAAGCAGCGCACAGCTGAAACTGCCGATCCCGCCGCAACCGGTGCAGTCGCCTGCGGCGAAGGCGAAGGCCGCTGTCCCGACGGCGGCCACCGCCTTGGCCAGCCCGCCGCTGCCGGCGCAGCGCAAGCGCATCGTCACCAGTCGCGCCGCCGAAAACCTGTTCTGGCTTGGCCGCTACACCGAGCGCGCGGAAAACACCTTGCGCCTGGCACGGCTGTGCCTGCAAAACCTCAACAGCGAATACCCGACCTCGCGCATTGCCTGGCAGTGGCTGGCCCAACTGGCCCAGCGCGAAGGCCTGATGCCGCGCGGCGTGCCGGTCGCCGCCGGCACCGTCGGTGCCACTGGTGTCATCGGTGCCACCGACCCTTCCGCCGACGCATCGAAGCCGGTGCAGGCCACGCGCCGGCGCGTCTTCGAGCGCACGCTGGTCGGCAAGCTCGATGCCCAAGACCAGACCAGCGTCGGCTACAACCTGCGCGCGCTGAAGATCGCTGCTGCCAGCGTGCGCGAGCGCCTGTCGAGCGAGCAATGGAACACCATCGTGCAGTGCGTGAAGCAATTCGGCGACGACTGCGAAGACACCGTGCTGCGCCACGATTATTCGGCCGTGCAGGCACTGGCGGTGCTGTCGACCACCAGTCATTCGCTGGCCGCCATCACCGGCGCGCAGACCGACCGCATGACCCGCGACGATGGCTGGCAATTGCTGTCGATCGGGCGCCATATCGAAAGGCTGGGCTTCCTCGCCAATGCGCTGGACATGGGGGTGCGCGCCGGCATACTCGACCAGCCCCATGAAGACAGCTCGGGCTTTGTCGCACTGCTGGCGCTGTTCGACAGACCGAGTACCTACCAGGCGCAGTACCAGCAAAGCCGCGAGCTGTGGGCCCTGCTCGACCTGCTGGTGATCGATCGCGAAAACCCGCGCTCGCTGGCCTGGGTCGCGCGCAGCCTGCGGGCGCGGCTGGCCAAGCTCGAACACACGCCGCTGGGCGAGCTGACCGGCTGGGAGGTGCCCGCGCCCGGCGACTGGGACCTGGCCGCCCTGAGCGCGCCTGACGCACAGGGCCAGCTGGCGACCCTGCTGAGCCATCTGGCGGCCTGCCCGCAGGCGGCCTGGCAGATTTCGGACACGATCAGCGCGCGTTACTTCAGCCATACGCGCGACTACAGCGTGGAGTCCTGAGCATGCTGTTGGAAATCACGCACGACACCAGCTACCGCTACACGCCGATGGTCGACATCGCCCAGCATGTCGCCCACCTGAAGCCGCGCGACCTGGCCACGCAGCGCGTATTGCGTTCGGCGCTGACGGTGAGCCCGACACCGGACTGGCAAGAAGAAATGCGCGACGTGTTCGGCAACCTGCGCTCTTATTTTTCCATCCAGAGCCGGCACGACAGCTTGCAGATTCGCGCCAACAGCCTGGTCGAGACCCGCGCCAGCAGCGGCAAGGCGCCGGCGCCCGCATCGACGCCGGCCTGGGAAGAGGTGCGCGAGCATTTCCGCTATCGCTCAGGCGCGCGCTGGGACAGCGCGACCGAGTTCAGCTTCGCTTCGCCGCATGTGCGGCCGCATCCGGAATTCGTCGAGTTCAACCGCAGCGTCTTCACGCCGCGCCGGCCGCTGCTGGAAGCGGCGATCGAACTGATGGAAAAGATCCACCACGGGCTGGCTTACCGCAGCCTGAGCACCGACGTGCACACGCCGGCCCATGAGGCGCTTGCGCGGCGCGAAGGCGTCTGCCAGGACTTCGCGCACATCTACCTGTCGTGTGCCATCAGCGCCGGCCTGGCCGCGCGCTATGTCAGCGGCTACCTGCTGACCGAGCCGCCGCCGGGCCAGACCCGGCTGATCGGCAGCGATGCCTCGCATGCCTGGGTCTCGCTCTACCTGCCGCAGCAGCGAGCCGATGGCCTGGCCCCGGGCGGCAGCTGGATCGACTTCGACCCGACCAACAACCGCTGGGGCATGGCCTCGCCCGGTGAAGACTATGTGACCCTGGCCATCGGCCGCGACTATTCGGACCTGTCGCCGCTGCGCGGCGTGATCCGCGGCGGCGCGACCCATGTGCTGGATGTGGGCGTGACGGTGATGGAAGCCGAGGCGGCGGCCTGAATGACGCTCAGGCGCGCACGTCGACCGTGCCGCCGGTGATCATCGAATGGCGCTCGTCATGTTCGCGCGTGTTTCTCGATGCCGGTGCATACAGTTCATGCACCACTTTCGCCGGCGTGACCGGCGCCGCGGCTGCAGCATGGCCCGCGCCTGCCCCGGCCGCACCTGCGATGCCGGTTGCCGCTGCCGCGCCGCTGGCGGCACCAGTGGCAACGGCAGCACCCGTACGAGCAGCGCGTGCCGCCTGCGGCGCCGCGAGCGCGGCCCGGTCTTTCGCCGCGGCGCTGGCCGGCGCCTGCCGCGCATCGACCTGGGCGGTCTTGGCTCGATCCTCGGTGCGCCTGGCCATCTCCTCGCGCAAGGCCGGCCCCTGCACGTTCTTGCGATACGTGGTCAGTCCCTGATCGCGATTTTGGTAAATGTCTGACGACGTCTCGATGCCGGGCATGGGGGCAATCCGGGTCGGGTTGGGGTTCGATGATTATCGCCGGATTCGGCTTGAGCGCAAAAAGTGTAAACCGGGTACGCTGCGTCCATTGCGTCCAAGCCCCTGATTTATAATCAGAACAGCGCCCGGACTTTCCATTTTCGCATCAAGCCTGTTGCAGCCGCACTTCACGCGCAACGGAGGATGACATGCACCACACGCACGTACTTTCCGTCACCGATATCCAGCTGATCGTCGACCTGTTCGAGACACAGGACGTCGTGCGCGAGGCCGCCGGTCGCGAGCGCCAGATCGACAGCCTGATCCGCATGGGCTACCTGCGACCGGTGCGCGGCATTTTCGTGCTCACGGAATTGGGTGAGAAGACCGCACGCTCGCTGCAGGCGAGGCATTTCGTCCCCTCCCGGGTACCGGAGCCGGCCGCGCTGGCGCAAGGCAGCGCCGGGGGCGCTGAGGTTGCTGCGGTTGCCGAGGCCGCGGCGGCAGCTGCCGCCGACGGCAAGGATGCGGCCGGCCAGTCCGACACGGCGGCCGCGCTCGAAACTGCCTGATTACCCTTCGTCGATCGCCGCTGCCAGCTGCTGGAACGGCATCGGCTCTTTCACCAGCACCACCGTGCACGGTGCGTGCATCGCCACCTTGATCGGCACCGTCGCCACGAAGCGCTGCATCGACAGTCCGTGGGTGGCCGAACCCATGATGATCAGGCTGACGTTATTGCCCTCGGCATAGCGCAGCAAGGCATGGGCGACATCGTTCGATTCGATCACGTGATACGACACCTGATGCCCTGAGAGGTCCAGGCCGTCGGCCCATTTCCTGAAGCCGGCCAGGTGCTGGCGCTGCAGCCAGGTCTCGCTCTTATCCTTGTGCTCGCTGCCGGCGAGCAGGCCGGTATTGACGACGGTCACCACCGCCAGTTGCGCACCCGGGCGGGTGCCCAGCGAACGCGCCGTGGCCTGCCGCAGCGCATACAGGGTCAGGTCGCTGACGTCGTAATTCGGCACCGCGACCATCACGATCGGCACTTCCGCAATCTGTTGCGACGGCAAAGGGCTGGGCTCGTATTGCATGCCGGCCGCGCGCACCCAGCGCTTGAACTGCCACCAGAAGCCATGGCCGGCGATGCGCTGGCCACGCTCGGTCAGCGTCACCTGCCCGGGATTGCGCAGGTCGAACATCAGGTGCGCGGCCGACGGATAGCGCTGGCTGGCCTGCGGCTCGAGACAGCGCAGGATCACTTCCTGCAGCCACTCGGGCAGCTCGGCACGCCAGGCGCGCGGCGGCCGGGGGCTCATCCACAGCCGCTGGCGCAGGCCGCCGGTGGTCGTCGGCGAACCGAACGGGGTCTCGCCGGTCGCCATCTCGTACAGCATCACGCCGATCGCAAACACGTCCGAGCGCGGGTCGCCGCGCATGCCGACCACCTGCTCCGGCGCGATCCAGGTCGGCGAGCCGACGGCCTTGCGGAACTCCTCGGCCAGCAGGTCCGGATAATCGGCATGGCAGGACAGCCCGAAATCGAGCAGCACGATGCGCTCGCCATCGACGCCGATGTCGGCCACCATCACATTGGCCGGCTTCAGGTCGAGGTGGCAGACATTCTGCTGGTGCAGGCTGTGCACCGCCTGCGCGAGGCCGGCGCCGATGCGGGCAATCGCCTCGACAGGTATCGCCTCGCGCGCCAGGCGGAAGCTGTCCATCCAGGCCTCGAGCGTGATGCCGTTCACCAGTTCCATCACGAGGTAAGGGACGCGATCGAGGTCGCCGGCGGCGACGAAACGCGGCACATGCGGGCCGTGCAAGACCTGCAGCAGCTGGTGCTCGATCTCGAAGCTGACGATGTTCTCGCTGCCGTCGCCTTCCCGCATCAACGGCACCTTCATCACCATCGGGAACGGCGGCTCGCGCCCGTCCGCATAGCTGACCTGGTAGATGCGCGCCATCGCGCCGGCATGGATGCGGGTGCCGATCAGGAAACCGTCGAGCTCGCCGCCCTCTTGCGGCATCGTCATCGTCCGCTCTCCAGCCGGCTCGCCAGCACTTCGGGCAGGCCGGCGACGCGGATGTCGCGCGCCACCGCCAGATAGTCATAGGGCACGCGATGGAAGCTCAGCAGTCTGGCCTCCAGATCGAGCAGCGCATAGTTGGCGCGCGTGTCGCCATCGCGCGGCTGGCCGACCGAGCCGACCGTGGCCAGCCAGTGCCGGTGCGGCCCGACCGGGATGGCGATGCCGGGGCGCGGCTTGAACGGCATCAGCTGGCGGCCGGTGCCGCGGTAATACAGGGTCTGCTGGTGCACGTGGCCGCCAAACACATAGCGCACCTGCGCATCCTTGCAGGCCGCATCGAGGCTGCGCGAGGCGAGGCGCTCGTCGAGCACGTAATGCCACTTCTCCGGTGCATCGGCCGTCGCATGCACCAGGTAGACGCTGCCGCGGGTTGCGCTCAGCGCCAGCTGCGCCAGCCATTCGCGCTGCACGTCGTCCAGGTGCTTGAAGGTCCAGGCCGAGGTCATGTCGCCCCAGGTGGAACCGGTCAGCACCGGGTTCACCGGCAGCACGTCATGATTGCCGCGCAAGACGATCGCGCCGGCTTGCTGCAGCTCGCGGCAGCGTTCGACCACTTCGGAGGGATGCGGTCCGTAGCCGACAATGTCGCCGAGGATCGCGATGTCCGTCGCCCCCTGCGCCTGCGCGTGGGCCAGGCAAGCCTCCAGCGCCGGCAGGTTGGCGTGCAAGTCGGATAACAGGGCAAGCTTCATGCGCAAAGTTTACCGCGCCCCTGTCGCTGCCCTGTCGAATACCCGAGCGCCGGGACGGCCCTGGTGCGCCAGGTAATACAACAGCGGCAAGACCAGCAGGGTCAGCACGGTCGACGACAGAATGCCGCCGATGACGACTGTGGCCAGCGGACGCTGCACCTCGGCGCCGGTGCCGGTGGCGATGGCCATCGGCAGGAAGCCAAGCGAGGCCACCAGCGCCGTCATCAGCACCGGGCGCAATCGGGTCAGCGTGCCTTCGCGCACCGCCTCCAACAACCCCATGCCGTCATCGGCGAGCTTGCGGATGAAGGTGATCAGCACCAGTCCGTTCAAGACCGACACGCCGGACAGCGCAATGAAGCCGACCGCCGCCGAGATCGACAGCGGTATGTCGCGCAGCCACAGCGCCAGCACGCCGCCGGTCAGCGCGAAGGGGATGCCGGTGAACACCAGCAATCCGTCCTTCAGGTTGCCGAACATCGCAAACAGCAGCACGAACACCAGGAACAAGGCGGCCGGCACCAGCAGCTGCAGGCGCCGGGTGGCCGACTGCAGGTTCTCGAAAGTGCCGCCCCAGCTGGTCCAGTAACCGGTCGGCAGCCCGAGGTCGGCCAGGCTGGCCTCGGCCTCGCTGACGAAGGAGCCGACGTCGCGGCCGCGCACATTGGCCGTCACCACCACCCGCCGCTTGCCGTTCTCGCGGCTGACCTGGTTCGGGCCGGGCGCCAGCTTGAATTGCGCCAGCTCGGCGAGCTGGATGAAGCCGCCGCGCCCGCTGCTGGCGCCTTCGGCCTTGCCATGCGCGCCGGCGGCATGGCCGGTGCCGACCGCGCTGCCGTTGAGCGGCAGGCTGACCGGCAATCTGCGGATCGCATCCAGGTCGGTGCGCAAATGCTCGGGCAGGCGCACCACGATGTCAAAGCGGCGGTCGCCCTCGAACAGGGTGCCGGCCGTGCTGCCACCGACGGCGGCGGCCACCACGTCCTGGATCTGGTCGACCGACAGCCCGTAGCGGGCGGCCTTCTGGCGGTCGATGTCGACCGTCAGCACCGGCAGGCCGGTGGTCTGCTCGACCTTCACTTCGGAGGCACCGGGCACGCGCGACAGCCGGGCCGACACCTCTTCGGCCAGCCGGTGCAAGGTATCGAGGTCGTCGCCGAACACTTTCACGGCAATGTCGCTGCGCACGCCCGAGATCAGCTCATTGAAGCGCAGCTGTATCGGTTGCGAGAAATCGTAGTTGTTGCCGGGGATGTCCCATACCGTGTCCTGGATGGCATCGAGCAAGGCTTCGCGTGTCTTTGTCGGCGCCGGCCAGAGCGCCGGATCTTTCAGCATGATGTAGCCGTCGGACAGGCTGGGCGGCATCGGGTCGGTCGCGATCTCGGCCGTGCCGATGCGGGTGAAGACGCGCTCGATCTCGGGGAATTCGGCCATCAGCGTCTTTTCGATGTGCTGCTGCATCTCGACCGCCTGCGACAGGCTCACGCCCGGCGCGCGTATGGTCTGGAACGCAAAATCGCCCTCATTCAGGTTGGGAATGAACTCGCTGCCCATGCGGGTGAGCAGCAGCGCGCACAGGATGACGGCCACGGTGGCGAAGCTGATCACGAAGGCGCGCCAGCGCATCACGCGCTCGAACAAGGGCAGGTAATGCCGGCGCGCGAGCGCCACCAGCCAGTTTTCTTTTTCGTTCACGCGCCCGGTGACGAGGGTGGCGACGGCGGCCGGCACGAAGGTGACCGACAGCAGCATGGCGGCCGCCAGCGCCGCGACCACGGTGAAGGCCATCGGCTGGAACATCTTGCCCTCGACCCCGGTCAGCGCAAAGATCGGCAGATAGACCACCATGATGATCAGCTGCCCGTACAGCAGCGGCCGGCGCGATTCGCGTGCCGCCTCGAAGACTTCTTCGAAGCGCTCGTCGCGCGTCAGCGGACGGCCGGCAGCGGCTTGCGCATGGGCCAGGCGCCGTATGCAGTTCTCGACGATGACGACGGCGCCATCGACGATGATGCCGAAATCCAGCGCGCCCAGGCTCATCAGGTTGGCGCTGACATTGAACTTCACCATCCCGGTCAGCGTGAAGAGCATCGACAAGGGGATCACGGCGGCGGTGATGATGGCCGCGCGCAGGTTGCCAAGGAAGAAGAACAGCACGGCAATCACCAGGATCGCGCCCTCGACCAGGTTTTTGGCGACGGTGGCGATGGCCTTGTCGACCAGGTTGGTGCGGTCATACACGGTGACGACGCTGACGCCCTTGGGCAGGTTGCGGTTGATCTCCTGCATGCGCTTGTCGACGGCCTGCGAGACGGTGCGGCTGTTCTGCCCCATCAGCATGAAAACCGTGCCGAGCACGACCTCGCGCCCGTTCTCGGTGGCCGCGCCGGTGCGCAACTCGCGCCCGATATCGACATCGGCGACATCACGCACGCGCACCGGCACGCCGCCGGCATTCTTGACGACGATGTCGCGGATATCTTCCATCGAGCGCACCTGTCCCGGCGCGCGCACCAGGTACTGCTCGCCGCGCTTCTCGATATAGCCGGCGCCGGCATTGAGGTTGTTGCGATCGATCGCCGTCAGCAGGTCGCCAATGGTGATGCCGACCGCCGACAGCCGGTCGGGATTGGGCGCGACCTGGTATTCCTTGACGTAGCCGCCGATGGAATTGATCTCGGTCACGCCCGGCACATTGCGCAGCTGGGGCTTGATCACCCAGTCCTGGATCTCCCGCAGGTCGGTGTCGGTATAGGGCTTGCCGTCGGCCTTGACCGCGCTCTTGTCGGCCTCCACGGTCCACAAATAGATCTCGCCCAGGCCGGTGGCGATCGGTCCCATCTCGGGCATCAGCCCCGACGGCAGGCGGTCGCGCGCCTGCGAGATGCGCTCATTGACCAGCTGGCGGGCGAAGAAAATGTCGGTGCCGTCCTCGAAGATCACGGTCACCTGCGACAGGCCGTAGCGCGACAGCGAGCGGGTCTGCTGCAGGCCGGGCAGGCCGGCCATCACGGTCTCGACCGGATAGGTGATGCGCTGCTCGGCCTCCAGCGGCGAGTAGCCGGGCGCATAGGTATTGATCATCACCTGCACATTGGTGATGTCAGGCACGGCATCGATCGGCAGGCGCTGGTAGCTGTAGATGCCGACCAGCAGCAGGCCGAACGAGGCCAGCAGCACCAGCATGCGCTGGGCGATCGAGAACCGGATCAGGCGCTCGAACATGTCAGTAGCCCTCTTCCGAGGCGAGCTTGGACAGCTCGGACTTGAGGATGTAGCTGCCGCGCGCCGCGTACGGCGTGCCGGCCGCCAGGCCCTGCACGACCTCGATGCGCTTGCCATCGGTGCGGCCCAGCGTCACCGGGCGCGCGACAAAGCCCTGGTCGTCGCGCACGAAGACCACTTGCTGCGTGCCGAGGCTCTGGATGGCGTCGGTGTCGATCGCGACCGGCACCTCGACATCATCAGCCTTGGCCTCGACGTTGACGAACAGGCCGGGACGCCACAGCCCTTTCGGGTTGGCCAACACGATGCGGGCCCGTGCCATGCGCGTCTGCTCGCCGACCAGCGCGCCGATGAAGGCCACGGTGCCGGTGGTCTGGGCGTCGAAGGCGGTGGCCTTGACGGTCACTTTGCTGCCGACCGTGACCAGCGGCAGGTCCTTGGCCGGAATGTGCACTTCGGCCCAGACGGTCGACAGGTCGGCGATGGTAAACACCGGCGTGTCCTCCTTGACAGCCTCGCCGACGGCCAGGTCGCGCTGCACCACCAGGCCGTCATGCGCGGCACGCAGCTCGAAGCGGTTCAGGCTGCTGCCCGGCGTGACCTGGGTGCCGACGCCGATCGCAGCCAGCTTCTGGCGTGCGTTCTCGACCTCGATCTCGGCCTCGCGCAGCGCCTGGGTCGCCTGCAGATAGTCCTGCTCGGCCGTGATCTTTTGCTCCCACAGCTTCTTTTCGCGCTCATGCACGCTGGCGGCAAAACCGAGGCGCTTCTGCGCGGCCAGCAACTGGCTGCGCTGTTCCGACATTTGCTGGCTGGACAGGATGGCCAGCAGCTGGCCTTTCCTGACCCGCTGGCCGGTGCTCACATGCACCGACTCGGCCACGCCCGGCACCCGCGCGACCACATGCACGGTGCGCTCGTCATTGAGCATGATCTCGGCCGGAAATTGCACCAGCGATGCAATGCGCACCGGGCCGGCCTGGAGGACGGCGATCCCGGAGGCCTTGACCTGCGCGTCTTCGAGGTCGATCCGGGCTGCGGCATGGGTGGCGCCGCGGGCCGCCGCCGGCGGACGGCGCGGACCGTCGTCATCATCACCGGCTTTCACGCTGCGCCCTTTGTCGAGGCTGAGTATCCAGGCGCCGAGCGCGACGCCCACGACCAGCAATACAAGGATGGCCGCTTGCTGGCCGACGCCGCGCTGTCGCTGAAGGCGCGACGGGTGAGGATGGGCTTGCGTGTGCATGGGGGTGTGCATGTGCATGGGGGGGTGCATGTACGTGGGGATGTGCAGGTGCGTGGAGATGCGTGTGGGCATCGGGGTTTGCTTGTGCCTGGGCATTGGCTGGCTCCGTGAATTCATGGGGGGTCACTCCGCCGGGCCCAGCAGGCCGTCGAGATCGGCCAGCGCCGCATGGAAGGCCGAGACCGCACCCAGGTATTGCGCGCGTGCGGCGAACAAGGTGCGCTGCGCATCGAGCACATCGAGGAAGCCGAATTTGCCGTTCTCGAAACCGATCGTGGCGGCCTCATAGGCGCTGGCAGCGCCCGGCAATACATCGCTGCGCAGCAGCTCGGCTTCCTGCCGGCGCGCCTCCACCCGCTCCAGCGCCTGCGACACATCGGCGGCCAGGGTGATCTTCACCAGCTGCAGTTCCTCGCGCGCCTTGTCCTCTCGGCGCAAAGCTTCCAGCAGGTTGCCCTGGTTGCGGTTAAATACCTGCAGCGGCACCGTCACCCCGACCAGCAGGCCGGTACTTTGCGTGCTGTCGTCGCGCCGCTTCATGCCGAGGCTGACTGAAAAATCAGGCACGGTGCGGCTTTGCTCGACACCGACCAGCGACTGGCGGCGCTCCAGCTCGCGCTCGGCGCGCTGCAACTGCGGCGAGCGCAGGATGCGCCGCTCGACGGCCTCGGCTGCGGGCGACGCCGGCAGCTGGTCGATGCTGCCTTCGGCAACGCTGAACCGGGGCGAGGCATTGCCCCACAGGCTGCTCAGGCGCCGGCGCGCATTGCGCAGCTCGCTGTCGGCCTGGTTGAGCGCAACGCGCGCGCCGGCCTCGGCCACGCGTGCCTTGGTTTCTTCCACCGGCGACACCTTGCCGGCCGTGACACGCTTGGCCGCGATGTCGGTCGCACGGCGTGCCAGGTACACGCCGTCCTGCGCCACCGCGCGCAGCTCTTGCGCGGCCAGCACGGCGAAGTAGGCCGCAGTCACCGAGGTGCGCACGCGCAGCAGGCGGGCGGCCAGTTCGACCCGGGCCAGTTCCCGGCCGCGTTCGGCGGCTTCGACGCGCGCACCGCGCTTGCCGCCGGTCTCGATCGGCAGATCAAGCTGCACCGCGCTGCTGCGCGACATGCGGCTGGCATCCTCGGTCTGGAGCACCAGCTCGGGATTGGGCCTCAGCCCGCCCTGCAATAGCTGGCCTTCGCTGGCCTCGACCTCGCGCTGCGCGGCCAGCAGCGCCGGGTTGCCGTCCAGCGCCAGCTGCAGCGCCTGCTGCAGGCTCAGCGCGGCGGCCGGCTCGGTGGCGGCCGATGCATGCGCTGCGGCCAGCATGGCTGCGGCGATGCCGGCCCGGCGAGCCAGCCGGCTGATGGAATCAATCGTTTGCTTGAACATCCGTGTCTCCGTGACATCCGCCATCGATCAACGATGGCATCTGCCTGCGCGCGATTGCGCACAGGTCGCCGAAGCGGCTGAAATTCGCCGCTCAGGCGGCCAGCCAGTTGGGCCGATCAGGCCGCGGCAGGAGGACGGACAGCAGAGGCGCCGGGACCGCGGCGGCGCCCGTTTGGGGCGGCGAGTCCATGGCGGCGATGAAGGGCGCGGACGGCATGCCCGACAGTGCATGGGCATGGCAGACGCTGCAATCGAGATCGACGCCGGCCAGCGGGGTGGCGTCGGTCGCGGTACCGGCGTCGGGGTTGCCGGCGGCGGTGTCGGCGGCGATGGTGTCGACAGCCGCGCCGGCTGTCAGACCAGCATGCGTTTTGGCGATCGTGCCGGCATTCGAGTCGGCATTCGAGTCGGCATTCGTGGCGGACGCACCGGCGGCCGTGCCGACGCCGTCCGTCGCCGCCTCCAGCGCATGCTGGTGCTCGTGATGGCCGAAATGCCGCGCCGCGGCGCCCTGTTCATGCGCACAGTAGCTGGCCGCCGCCGCCCACGAGGCTTGCAGCGACAGCAGCGAGATCAACAGGATGGCCAGCCATTTGCGCATGTCGCAAGTTTAGCAGCAGCTGCATGCTGCCGGCGATTTTCAAGGGCGGCGGGGACGCGGGGCGGCGGGGACGCGGGGCGGCAGGACCGTGGGCCGCGGGCTGTCGTCGGCCGCTCAGCGCCAGCTCGATACCGTCTGCAGCAGGTGGGCGCGGAAGACGGTGGCGATCGGCGACAGTCGCTTGCCCTTCGGATGCACGACATGCCACTGGGATTCGATCGGGAAGTCCTGCACATCCAGCACGGCGACGTCGCCGACGCTGCCGTCGAGCGCATGGCGCGACAGCACCGCGATGCCGAGCCCGCCGGCCACCGCAGTCTTGATCGCCTCATTGCTGCCCAGCTCGAGGCGCAGGCGCGGGCTGAAACGGAGCTTGCGGAAATGGCGGTCGATCGCCATCCGGGTACCGGAGCCCTGCTCGCGCAGGATGAAGCGTTCCTGCGCCAGCTTGCCGATGTCAAGCCGGCGCTTGCCGGCCAATGCGTGGCCGGGCGGCGCGATCATGACCAGCGGGTTCGGCATGAAGACCTTGTCCTCGAGGTCGATGTCGGCCGGCGGCGTGGACATGACATACAGGTCATCGAGGTTGTCGCGCAGGCGCGCCACCACCCCGTCGCGGTTCAGCACTTCGAGCGAGATCTCGATCTCGGGATGCAGCGCGCAAAAGCTGCCCAGCAGGCGCGGCACGAAGTACTTGGCCGTGCTGACCAGCGCCACCTTGAGCTTGCCGCGCGTCAGGCCGCGCATGGCATCGAATTTCTGCTGCAGGGCCTCCCATTCGCCGGCAATGGCACGCGCCGTGCGCGCCAGTTCGTGGCCGGCGTCGGTCAGGTGCACGCGACGATGGATCACTTCGTAGACCGGCATCCCGACAGCCTGCGTGATCTCTTTGAGCTGCATCGAGGCGGTCGGCTGGGTGACGTGCATCAACCGGGCAGCAGCGCTGACACTGCCGGTCTCGGCCAGCGCCAGGAACAGCCGCAACTGACGAAAACTCAGGTTCATAGATTTTTATCTATATATAAGTGACTAACAATTGATTTTACTTGATATATCTTCATCGGTAGGATGCGCGGCATTGAGGAGATTGACATGAACCCGCTGCTTGACCCCGCCATCCTGTTTTTCGTGACCGGCCTGACCGCCGGCCTGCTGCGTTCCAACCTCGAGATCCCGCCCGCCATCTCGAAATTCCTGTCGCTTTACCTGCTGATGGCGCTCGGCCTCAAGGGCGGCTTTGCGCTGTCTGCCAGCGGCCTGTCGCCCCTCATTGTCGCCACGCTGGCGGCGGCCATCGGCATGGCCTTTCTCGTGCCCCTGCTCGGTTACCAGCTGCTGAAGTCGCAGGTCGGGCGCTTTGACGCCGCCGCCGTCGCCGCTTCCTACGGCTCGGTCAGCGCAGTGACCTTCGTGACTGCGATGCAGTACCTGGAAAGCCAGCAGATGCCAGCCGGCGGCCACATGGCCGTGGCGATGGTGTTGATGGAGTCGCCGGCGCTGATCGTGGCCATCGTGCTGGCCAACCTGATCCGCAGCGAACAGGCGGCGCCGGCGATCACGCCGGCCCTACAGATCACCGCGCAGGGCACGCTGGTCGCCAGCGGTTCGGGCCAGCCCGGACTGTCGATTGGCAAAGTGCTGCGCCACTCGCTGACCGATGGCACCCATCTGTTGCTGATCGCTTCGCTGGTGATCGGCTTTGCCAGCGGAGATACCGGCAAGGCCGTGATGAAGCCCTTCTCGGCCGACCTGTTCAAGGGCATGCTCGCCTTCTTCCTGCTCGACATGGGGCTGATGGTCGCGCGCAACCTGGGCGAGGTGAAAGGCAAGTCACCGGTCCTGCTCGCCTATGCCGCGCTGTCGCCCTTCGCCCATGCGGCCATTGCGCTGGTGCTGGCCATGGTGCTCGGACTGCCGGCCGCCGATGGCGCGATGCTGATGGTGCTGTCGGCCAGCGCGTCGTACATCGTCGTGCCAGCGGCATTGCGCCAGGCGGTGCCGGAAGCGAATGCCTCGCTCTACCTGGGCCTGCCGCTGGGCGTGACTTTCCCGATCAATCTGCTGGCCGGCATACCGCTCTACACATGGGCAGCGACGCAATACCTCGGATGAGGCCGGTCATGACGATGGGCCGGTGTGTGGGATTGGGCCGGTGCATGACGGACAGGCCGATTCACGACGGACCGGTCAGTTGCAAATTATCGAAACGGCAATCAATCCAGGCCAAATTGTTACGAGTCGTATCGCTGATGTAACAAGTTTTTCAAGGTCGGTATAACGATCATGGGCAATCGGCATCCCGGCCGCATCGCCCTTATCGACCGAGGTAATGCATGAGCCCGAAAGAAAAAAAGCAGCTTGAGGATTTCCTGGCCCAGCTGGCCTGGTTCCGTGATCTGCAGCGCGATCCCGAGGGTGATTCCCTGATCCACTCCGCGCTCGACAGCCAGCCTGATGCCACCTGCCTGCTGGTGAAGCGCAGCCAGCTGATGGAACAGGCGCTGGCCGCCGCCAGCTCGCGCATCACCGAACTGGAGCGCCAGGTGCGCGCGATGCAGATCGGCGCCTCGATCAGCGCCGCGACGGCAGGCATCGCCGCCCTGCCACTCGCCACCCACTGACAACGCCGGGCGCCGCAAGATCCGATCAGCCTGCAGCTTGCGACCTGGGGATCTCGGGCTTCAGGATCGGGGTTCGGGGCTTGGGGCTTTGAGGCTTTGCGGCTTTGCGGCTCAGGACTACGAAATCTGAGCCCGGCACCCACCGCTCAGGTGTACGGTAAAACGGCGGCCCGTGAGGCTGAGAGCTCAAGACCGGGGTGCAGCCAGCACTGACTCGATCGAATCGGCCGTCAGCACCGCGTCGATCCATGTGTCCAGCGATGTTTCATCCGCCGTGGCCAAGCGCCCCTGAATCCATGAGGGCAGCTCACCAAATTTCAGACAAAGCAAGCGAACCAGCCATTGCCGCTTGCCGTCGATGCGGCCTTGCTGCATTCCTTGCTGCATACCTTGCTGCATTCCTTGTTGCATACCTTGCTTCATCCCCAACTCCAGCCCTTCTTCGCGAGCCAGCTCTTCGATCGATGTGACATAACGCATGGTCGTCCCTCCTTCCAAAGTCTCCAGATGTTGCCGAAAGTCTGATGCCAAGTCTTTGGGCAGCCGCATCATCCAATCGATCACCCTGAACAGATCGATCACCAACTGCCGATCCCAGCCACGCCGGAATAGAGCTTTTACTACTGTCCATTTGGCCTGATAACGGGCCGCCGGATCGTCGCGGGTAGCCCGGGTGGCCAAGTGAGCCGAAGTGATGAGTGCAAACGGATTGCGACTATCGGCCAGTCTTGTCTCACTACCCGTCCAATCCAACAGCTTCACGATGGGAAAGCGTATGCCCATCTGGCAGTCGAGGACTTGATAGCCAAAGCTAGTCGGCCGCCAGCTCATTCGGTCATCAGCCAACACTGCAAGGCTGGCGATAGGTCGGCGATACCGGTCATACAGCCGGTAGTTGTAAATGAACATGCGCTCGGCAAATTCATCTTGCGCTTCGCCCTGAATTTCAAGGTGAATGTAAATCCAGTCTTCGACACCACCCTGACCGACCACACGCACCAGCTTGTCGACAAAGCGGTGCCCCAATTCGGCATCGTGCACGGCTGCGCGCAACTCCTGCTCCAGGAACACCACTGGCTGTGACCAGTCAATGGCAGCGTGAGCAGCAGGAAAATAGAAATGCAGGAAATCAGCGAAATGCCGCTCGATCGCTTCTTTCCAGGGACTGTCGTAATCGTCGGCCACTTTGCACTCCGATCCATCGCCGGCTGCCAGGGCGGCAGCACGGGGACAGCGTCAGGCACAGGACACGCCAGGCGGAAAAAATGAGGGGGGAAAATTGCCGGGCATAGGCCGATGGCGGGCCGGGTTCGTGAAAGCGTTGCACATTTCACGCAGCTTGCAAATGCCGGCCGGTGCAGGCCGGCATTCAGTCAAACCAGATCAAACGTCGTCAAACCGCTTTCAAGCGATGCAAGTCAGTTCAAATCACTTCGCTGCGAGGCAGGTACCGACGCATTCGCCAAAACCGATGCGCGCCGCGCCCGGCTTTTCACACCAGCCGTGGAAGCTGACGGTATCGCCATCTTCGATGAAGGTGCGCTGTTCGCCATTCGGCAAGGCGATCGGGTGCTTGCCGCCGGCGGTCAGTTCGATCAAGGCTCCGGCCTGATCGATCGTCGGGCCCGACAGGGTGCCGGTGCCGAGCAAGTCGCCCGGCTGCAGGTTGCAGCCATTGACTGTGTGATGGGTGACCATTTGCGCGAGTGTCCAGTACGCATGGCGGTAACTGGTCTCGCACAGGCGATGTCCGCCCTGCCCCGCTGCGCGCATCACCGGCGTCTGCAAGTCCACGCTCAAACGAATGTCGAAGGCGCCGGCCTCACGGTTGGTGTCGCTATCCAGGTAAGGCAGCGGTTGCGGATCGCCGGCCGGGCGGGTGAACGGCAAACGGTAAGGCGCCAAGGCTTCCAGCGTGACCACCCAGGGCGAGATGGTGGTCGCAAAATTCTTGGCGAGGAAAGGCCCGAGCGGCTGGTATTCCCAGCCCTGGATGTCGCGCGCCGACCAGTCGTTCAGCAGGCAAATGCCAAAGACACGCGACTCGGCCTCGGCGATGCCGACCGGCTCGCCCAGCGCATTGCCTGTTCCGATGAAGACGCCCAGCTCGAGCTCGATATCGACGCGCTTGCTGGGGCCGACAGTGGGCTGCGCGGCGCCGGGCGGCATCAGCTGGCCCTGCGGGCGACGGAAGGCGTGGCCCGAAATGACGATGCTGGAGGCACGGCCGTGATAACCGATCGGCACCCATTGGTAATTCGGCAGCAGCGGATTATCGGGACGGAACAGCTTGCCGATATGGGTGGCGTGATGAATGGAGGTATAGAAATCGGTGTAATCGCCGATCCGCGCCGGCAGCGCGTACTCGACCTCGGCCATCGGCACCAGGCAAGCCTTCAAGCGCAGTTCTTCAGCCGCACCGCTGCGCAGCGCGCGCGACAAAGCCAGCCGCAATGCGCTCCAGGCCGACGGCCCCATCGCCATCAGGGCATTCAGGCTGTCGTGGCTGCCGGCCTGCGCGGCCGCAGCGGCGCTGCCGGACAAGAGGCCCGATGCGGCCAGTGAGGCCAGATCAATCACCTGATCGCCGATGGCAACGCCACCGCGAAATGCCTGCTCGCTGCCCTGCCGGCGGAACACCGCGAACGGCAGGTTCTGGATGGGGAAATCCGTGCCGGCCGCCTGGGCCGACGCCAGCCAGCTCTGAAGCGCCGGATCATGCGTCTCGTTCAATTGCATCGATGTACTCATTCTAGGGTGATGTCGTTCAGGCCTGCGCGCTCAGTTTGTTCAATTGCCGATGCTGCCATCGTGCATCCATGCCGCATGCGCGGGCGCTTTTTTGGTCTTGCTCCATTCCTCGAGCATGTCCCATTTCACCTCGTCGAGCTTGCGGTACATCTCGGGCGTGCCGCAATCGCAGGCCAGCTCCAGCCGATGGCCGTTGGGATCGAAGAAATAGATACTCTTGAAGATGGTGTGATTGGTCGGACCGATGACCTCGATGCCGGCCTCCTGCAATCGCTTCTTGGTGGCCAGCAAGGTCTCCATCGAATCGACCTTCATCGCCAGGTGCTGCACCCAGGCCGGGGTATTGTGGTCGCGATCCATCGGCGGCTGGCTCGGCAATTCGAAGAAGGCCAGCACATTGCCATCGCCGGCATCGAGAAAGATGTGCATATAGGGATCGGGCGCCTTGGTCGATGGCACCTCGTTCTCGGCAATCGCCAGCACGAATGTCATGTCGAGATGTTTCGTGTACCACTCGACGGTTTCTTTCGCGTCCTTGCAGCGGTACGCGACATGATGGATTTTCTGGATCAGCATGATGCCTCCTGGGGTTGTGCTTGCCTGGGGCGGACGGACGTCGTGCCGTGCCTGCTCAGGCCGTTGCGCCTTTGCGCGCCAGCGCCATCGCTTCGCGCAACACCGCGATGTCGCCGATATGGTTGGACAGGATGAGAATCAGCTTCGCATTCACCTGCGCGCTCTGCTCGTCGGAGAGGTCGCGGTGCATGTCGATCAGCTGCTGGTAAAAATCATCGCCCGGCGAAAAATCGCGGAAGTAGCGCTTGCCGTCTTCACGGAAATTCGGTTCGAGTATCAAGGCCATCTGCTTCACTCCCCGGCAAAATTGGCGGTCGCGCGCGCGACGGCGGCGACGACGCGCGAGACTTCCGGCTCGCGCCAGCGCGCGGCCACATGCTGGTCGGGCCGCACCAGGTACAGCGTGCCCGCGCTTGCATCGTAACGCGGGAAAGCGATGCCTTCGGTGTCGACCACGGTTTTCAGTCGGCACGGCCCGCCCTTCCTGGCGACCACCAGCGGCTCGACCGGTATCGCGGCCGCGCCCAGTCCCTGCAGCTGCAATTGCATGGCCTCCGGAATGGCGGCCGGGTCATCGCAGAAATACAGCGCCTGGAAGCGATTGCCCATCTGGTCGATCAGCCAGGCGGGCTGGCCATCGACCTCGACCGGCGCATCGTCCATCGGCGCGCCCGGCACCATGTCGCCGGCGAAGGGCTCGGCATCGGGCGTGTTCAGCGATGACTCATGCAGGAAACTGGGCACCGACAGCCGTCCGGAATTGACCAGCTTGCGCGCAAACGGCAAGTCGCGCGAGAGTTCGAGCACGGCGTTCCGGAAAATCTTGCTGACGGCGCTCTTGGGCGTGATGAAATCGGTCGAGCGCGTCGAATTCAGGATGTTTTCATCGGCGCCAAAACCGCGCTCGGTCGAGTAGCTGTCCAGCAGCGCCAGCGGCGCCTTGCCATCCATGACCAGCTTAAGCTTCCAGACCAGGTTGTCGGCATCCTGCACGCCCGAGTTCGCGCCGCGCGCGCCGAACGGCGATACCTGGTGCGCGGCGTCGCCGGCGAACAGGCAGCGGCCATGGCGGAATTCATGCATGCGCCGGCACTGGAAGGTATAGACGCTGACCCACTCGAGCGTGAACTCGCGGTCGTCGCCCAGCATGGCCTTGATGCGCGGGATCACCTTCTCCGGCTTTTTCTCTTCATCGGGGTCGACATCCCAACCGAGCTGGAAGTCGATCCGGTAGACATCGTCGGCCTCGCGATGCAGCAGCACCGACTGGTTGGGATGGAAAGGCGGATCGAACCAGAACCAGCGCTCGGCCGGAAAATCGGCCTTCATCAGCACGTCGGCGATCAGGAAGCGGTCCATGAAGACCTTGCCGTCGATATCCAGCCCCAGCATCGTGCGCACCGGGCTGCGCGCGCCATCACAGACCACCAGCCACTCGGCCTCGATCTCATACGATCCGTCCGGCGTCTCGACTTGCAGTGCCACGTGCTCGTCCTCGGGACGAACGGCGGTCACCTTGTTTTTCCAGCGTATCTCGACGCCGGCATCCAGCGCCCGCTGCACCATGTACTGTTCGAGGTAGTACTGCTGCAGGTTCACCATGCCGGGCCGCTTGAAGCCGGGCTGCGGGCGCAGGTTGAAGTTGAACACCTCGTCATTGCGGAAGAAGGTGCGGCCCACGTCCCAGCCGACGCCCTTGTTCACCACCGGGTCGCCGCAGCCCAGCCGATCGAGGATCTCGAGCGTGCGCTTGGCATAGCAGAGGCCGCGCGAGCCGACCGACACGGTATCGTCATCATCCAGCAGCAGCACCGGGATGCCGTGCTGGCGCGCATCGATGGCCGCCGCCAGCCCGACCGGGCCGCAGCCGATCACCACCAGCGGGTGGCGCGTGAGGCCGCCGCCCTTCAGCTCGGGCGGCGCGCTGTAGGGGAACTTGGTATAGGTATAGGTCTGGTGCATCGCGTGTCTCCGGTCTTGCCTGCAGCCGTGGCCATCGGGCCAGTGCCGACGATCATTCCTGCAGCGCGTGCCACATTTCCTTGTCGCGCTCGGCGGTCCAGATGCGCGGATGCTTGATGCCCTTGGCTTCATCGACGGCGCGCGTCACATCAAAGGGCAGGCAGTGCTCATAGATGAAGACATGACCGAACTTGCCATCCATGTGTTTGCGCACATGCGCCATCGCACCTTTCAGGTCGGCGCCGGCCGCCACCGCTTCTTTCGCGCTGCTGAGCAGCGTGGTGACGAAATCTTTCGTGTAGTCGAGCCCGGCATTCACCTCGGATGGTGTGGTCAGTGCCGGTCCACGACCGGGTACCAGTTGTTGCGCGCCCATCGCACGCAGCACTTCCAGCGTGGCCGGCCACTCTTCCAGTTCGGCGTCGCCGGTGTAGGCGGCGGCATCGTATTGGCCCAGGTCGCCCGCGAACAGCACCTTCTGCGACGGGATCCAGACGATGGTGTCGCCCTTGGTGTGGCCCTTGCCGACGTGCATGATATTCACTTCCAGGATGCCCATGAAGACCGTCAGCTCGGTCAC